>Ga0315277_10000447_pt1 | contig 65769 bp, 62 predicted proteins | sample YL17G05_15_MG_FD_203695 | JGI IMG/M metagenome (GOLD analysis project Ga0315277, IMG submission 203695) | Sediment microbial communities from Yellowstone Lake, YNP, Wyoming, USA - YL17G05_15 | ecosystem: Environmental > Aquatic > Freshwater > Lake > Sediment | place: USA: Wyoming | collected...
GAATACCTTGGCGGTGGTATAATCTTTTCGAGCTCGTTTATCAGGACTAATCATCGGGTCGAGTGGGCTAGTTAAAAAGCCAGGCACTATGTCGATATATTTCTCTGGATCACAGCGAGTAGAAACAGCCCAAAGTACCTCGTCCAAGTTTGAAGGATCGATGTCTTCATCTACCGTGATGATGTACCGGCCGGTACAAGCTCCACCCTGCAAAAAAGCCCCTGCCAAGGTAGCCACCTGTTTGGCGTGGCCTAAATATCTCTGTTTTAGGGATATGACAGCAATAATTCGGTTTCCGGGCCCATGCACATACACCCCTTTGATATCCATCATTCCAGCTTTCTCTAACTGATTCCAGAGGAATGTGGCCGTATGGATGGGGATGGGAAACCATGTATTGACCGGTGGTTTTACTGGAGGCTGACCAAAAAGAATGGGATTATTCCGATGGTAGAGGGTCTCAATATGGACAACGGGTTCAGTTCGAGTCCCTGATGCATAATAGCCTTGCCATTCACCAAAAGGCCCTTCCGGCCGGCTATCCACTTCAGGCGGTGGAGAGAATCCGCAGGCCACAATTTCAGCAGATGCCGGGATAGGAAGGCCAGTTCCTGAATCGATCATGACCTCAACCCCTTTCCCTTTGATATACCCAGCCATTTCGTACTCAGATACACCCCATGGAAGACTCATTGTTGAGATTGCAAAAAGGATTGGATCTTGGCCAAAACACATAGCCACTGGACAGGGTTTACCCATTGCCCAATATTTTTCCCTCATGATCGTGGCGTGTTTCCCAGGTGATGCATAAAATGCCAAGGTGGTTTTATCCTGAATCATGACTCGGTAGGTGCCGCAATTGACCCATCCATCCTCAGGGTCCCGAGTGATTGTAACAACTCCTGTTCCAATATAGCGGCCGCCATCGTGAGTATGCCATTTTGGAGTAGGAAATTTATAAATATCGATCTCATTTCCCGTTAGCACATTCTCTTTTATTGGACCATTTTTAACGATCACGGGTTTGATAGGCTTATACTCATTCCACCTATTTTTCCACTCTGAAACGCATTCCAGATCAGTCATGTCTTCTCGAAAACCAAAAGCCAATTTCTGTCCTACTCTGTGATGCAACAAATTAGTAGCCACTCGGAAGCCTGGGGGATAATCCTTGATATTATCAAAGATCAATGCTGGCCCCTGTCTTTCAGCCATAAGTTCATTAATAGTTCCTATTTCGAGGTCCCAATCAGCCCCATTGACCACACGAAGTCTTCCCATTTTTTCTAAAGTTTCTAAAAATAATCTCAAGTCATCTGACATGTAAAATGCTTCTCCTTTCTCTAGAATTTCATATCATGAAACTATATTTCAAATTCATTCTTGTCTACCACACTGTTATTTTCTTGTCAAGAAAAAAATCATTTCTTCAGACTTTGGGTAGAGCCACTCTAATATTTTGAAATTATTGTCAATGTTTTTATATTCGAAGAATTCTTTGACAACCTAACTTGGGGCTAAAAAATGTTTATTATTGACAAGATACACTTTCTTGTGATAGAAATGAAACCCGGTGCCATGATATGAAAAGACAAAAAATAGAAAAAAGGCTTAATATATATAAGGTTCAAGCCTTGGATAGAGCTTTGAATATTCTTGATTCTTTTTCATTCCAAAAAAGAGAATTTACCTTGACCGAAATATCTCAGCTCACTGGCTTGAACAAAACTACAGCTAAAAGATTAGTTTCGAACTTAACCAGCCGAGGTTATTTGCGGCAAGATACTGAATTGAAGCGCTACCAATTAGGCTTGCGCATGTTTGAGTTAGGAGGAATTGTTTTTTCCTCTTTTTCGTTGCGAAAGGCCGCAACCCATCCTATGTCCCAACTTCAAAATACCACTGAGTGTACTGTTCTCCTGGGGGTAGTAATGGATGATCAGTTGGTTTATATGGATAAAAGAGATGGAATCGGGATGATACGTATCTCATCAGATATAGGGTGGAGGAGACCTTTGCATTATGGGATGTTGGGTATGGTTTTAATGGCACATCTTCCTCCTGATAAGGTCAATGATATTCTAAAAAAATACCCTTTAACAGCACACACCATAAATTCCATTACCGATCAACATGCTTTTAGTCTTCGTTTGGAGAAGATTCGTAAGGAAGGTTGTGTCATCGAGTGGGAAGAAGCGGTTGAAGGAATAGTAGGTATAGCTGCACCCATCAGAGATTACTCACGTCAAGTCGTGGCCGCCCTGGGAGTTGCTCTACCTAAAGGTCAGCCTAACTTAGAGAAAAGGTTACAAGAGCAAGAAACTGCGGATTTAGTTAAAAAAACTTGTGATGAAATTTCCTCTAATTTGGGATACTTAAAAATTTAGAGGGTATAAGGAGATGAAAAAAATTATTGCTTTGGTTGGTACACTGGACACCAAAGGTCCCGAAATAAATTTTGTTAGTAAAATTATTAATGAAAGAGGACATGAACCATTTATCATAGATATAGGGGTGTTAGGAGATGTTAAAATCCCTGTTATGATTACACGTGACGAGATTTCGAGGGCTGGAGGTTCCACTTTAGAAAAACTTATTGAAAAGGGAGATGAAAATGAAGCAGGTATGGTCATGGCTAAAGGGCTTAAGTCGATTGTTTTAGAGATGGTGGAGAAGGGAGACTTACATGGCCTGCTGGCCATAGGTGGAGGTCAAGGATCTATAAACGTTGCCCCAACATTACAAGCCTTGCCGCTCGGTTTTCCAAAAATCTTGGTTTCTACGAAGGTAACTCAAGCCGGGGCAGCACCTTTTGCGGGGAACCGAGACGTTACGTTAATGCCTTCTGTCGCGGATCTGGCCGGTCTAAATCGTTTAACCCGACACATTCTGGCCAATGCTGCTGGAGCCATAATAGGTATGGTTGAAACTGAAGTGATTGATTCTGATCTCAGGCCCTTAGTGGTAATGAGTATGAACGGTACTGTCACAGGAAGTGCGCTTGAAGTAAAGAATGCCTTAGAGAATGAAGGATATGAGATCTTAGTTTTTCATACCATTGGCACAGGAGGCAGAGCATTGGAAGATTATGTTTCGTCCCACCCTGTGGACGCGGTCATTGAGTTCGCTGTAAATGAAGTTGGAAATGAGCTCTTTGGAGGGATGGCTTCAGCAGGACCTGATAGATTTGAAGCTGCTGGACGACGAGGAATTCCTCAAATAATTATACCGGGCAGTGCAGATTTTATAAATTTCCTTTCACCCCCCTCTGTACCTAAGAATCTAACTAAACGACCCATTCATTATCACAATCCGCAGGCTACCCTTGTACGCACGAACATTTCTGAAAACCGTCGACTTGGGAAGGTGTTAGCAGAAAAATTAAACCGTTCAAGAGGTAAAGTAACAGTTCTTTGGCCCAAAAAAGGCCTCTCATCGATTGATCTGCCCCAAAAAAGGCTCTACGATCCTAAAGCAGATAATGCGCTTCTTCAGTCTTTAATTAAAAATCTCAGAAAAGAAATACCAATTTTGCTTGTAGATACGGATATCAACTCTCCCTTTTTTGCAGAACAAGTAACGAAGACCTTCCAAACCATGATAACTAACTTCAAGAAAATTCCTTCTTGACAACATCCCCTCTTTTCCCATAATTATAGATTGATACAAAGGGGTATCTCAGAACAGGGGTGTTCAAAAGGCACCCCTGTTTGTATAATGCAAGTTCAAATTTCAAAATCTTAATGTCAAATGAATGTCAAAATCTAAAATTTTTGATATTTGAACTTTGACATTTGACATTTTCAACAAGGAGGCCTTGATGAAAAAGGAGAAATACAATGTGGCGGTAGCAGGAGCTACCGGTGCCGTCGGAAACGAAATGATCTCCATCCTCGCGCAGAGAAATTTTCCGGTTGACAGGTTAAAACTCCTTGCCTCTACGAGAGGAGCCGGCACAAAACTGGAGTTCAAGGGAAAGGAGTATACTGTGGAGGTCATGGATGAAAACTCCTTTGCCGGAATGGATATTGGACTCTTCTCTCCCGGAGGGTCGGTCAGCCAGAAGTTTGCGCCCATTGCCGGAAAGGCAGGCTGTGTGGTCATCGACAACACCAGCGCCTTCCGGATGGATCCAGAGGTTCCCCTGATCGTTCCGGAGGTCAATGCCCATGCCATTGCCGGGTATCATAAAAAGAATATCATCGCCAACCCGAACTGTTCGACGATCCAGATGGTCGTGGCGCTGAAACCCATCCATGATGCGGCCCGGATCAAACGAGTCGTCGTCTCCACCTATCAGTCTGTCTCCGGAACAGGAAAGAGGGCCATCAAGGAACTGGAGAGCCAGGTCCTCGCCGTCTATAACCAGCAGGAGATCAAGCGGGAGGTCTATCCTCATCAGATCGCCTTCAATTGTCTTCCGCATATCGACGTCTTCCTCGAGAACGGTTACACCAAGGAAGAGATGAAGATGGTCAATGAGACGAAGAAGATCATGGAAGACGACTCCATCCGCATCACCGCCACCACAGTAAGGGTTCCTGTCTTCTATAGCCATTCCGAATCGGTCAATATTGAGACCGAGAAGAAACTGACGGCAAATGAGGTTCGGGAGATTCTCTCAAAGGCTCCGGGCGTGGTCGTCGTCGACAATCCGAAGAAGTCCGAATACCCCCTGGCCATCCACGCCGCTGGAAAGGATGAGACCTTTGTGGGAAGGATTCGTGAGGACGAGTCCATTCCCAATGGGATCAATATGTGGATCGTTTCGGACAACATCCGGAAGGGCGCCGCGCTCAATGCCGTCCAGATCGCAGAACTCCTGATCCAGAAGTACCTGTAACACATGGAGGTGAAAAGGAGAAAAGAATATGAAAGGGCATAAAGGAATAGCTGCCTTGATATTTTCTCTGATATTGATTTTTACGCTCTGTGCTTCCCTTGCCTTTGCGGCGGCCAAATCCCCCTATAAGATCGGGGTCAACCTCGAGCTGACCGGTCCCTGGGCAGAGGTCACCAAGACGTTGAAGAATGCCATGGTGCTTGAGGTGGAAAGAATCAATAAAATGGGTGGAATCAATGGACATCCTCTGGAGTTGGTCTTCGAGGATAATGGTTTCGATGTGGGCAGGGCCGCGGCCAACATGACCAAATTCACCCGGGACAAGGAGATCCTCCTGGTCGTTGGCCCTTTTGAGGATAACCTCCAGGCCACGACCCGGGCCATCGCCGAAAGGGAGAAGATCACCAATCTCATCATCTGCCCTTCCAATCCCATGGTTCGGGACCTAAAGCAACAATGGGCATTCAACATCGCCCAGAGCGATATCATCGTCTCTCAGAAACTGGTCGATCTTTCTCTGGCCAGAAAATATAAGAAGGTTTTGGTATTCCATGGCGCATGGCCTCTGGCCCAGAGTTTAGCCGAGAATTTCAAACGCTTCGGCGAGGCAAAGGGGATCAAGGTGATCATCTCCCCGGAGACTCATAAACCCGTAGACATCGACATGACTCCTCAACTCACCAAGATCAAACCCACCATCCAGAAGGAGAAGGTGGATGCCTTTTATGCCTGCACCGGAGGCCCTCCGGGCCCTATCATTTCTAAAAATCTGCGAAGTCTGGGAATCAAGACGCCCATCCTCGGGACCCATGCCTTTGGATTTGGCTTCATCATCGCTCTCGGAGGAGAGGCAATGGAAGGGGTGGAGTTTCCCTCAGCCAAACCAGTGGTCTTCGACCAGCTCGATGAGAACGATCCTGTTAAGCCTGTCAACATCGATTTTGATAAACGCTGGACGCAGCGTTACGCAACACCCTCCGATCAGATCGCCGGTTACGGTTATGACATCATCGGCCTGATCGATGATGCCCTGAAGCGTAACAAAGGAAAGGTGACCCGCACCAGCTTCAGAGATGCCTTCGAAAATACAAAAGGATTCAAGGGCACACACGGAATTTATCAGTTCAGCCCGACGGAGCACGACGGCCTGAGCAAAAAGGATCTCGTCTTTGTCCGGATCGAAGGAGGAAAGTTCAAAAGGATTCAATTCCCCGGCACCGAATAAAGGTTGAAGAAAGAAAAAAATAGGGATAAATTGAAAGGGTGGACAAACGAATCGAGTCCACCCTTTTTCATTTTATTAACTGACGACATGACTGATGGACCATTAGACGATTTGACTCCAGACGAATACAAAGGCATTAGATAATATGACAATAACCAAACACCAAATTCCAAACACCAAATAATAACCAATAGTCAATTTCCCAAACATGCTGTTTTTTGGTTATTGGAATTTGGAATTTATTTGGTTATTGTAATTTGGTTATTGATTTATTGCATTCCTATTAAATCTTATGGACATCTGGGCCACTATTCCTCAGCTCCTCACATCCGGAATCACCTTCGGGGCCATCTATGCCCTGGTTGGACTGGGGTTCGTCACGATTGCAAGGGCTTCCCAGATCATCAACTTTGCACAGGGTGAGTTTGTGATGTTAGGGGGAATGATCACCTTCTTCCTTCTCAATCGGATCCATCTTCCCTATCCCTTGGCAGCCCTTCTCGCCATTCTGATCGTCGTCATCATCGGTTTTCTTCTGCATCTGCTCGTCATCTATCCCCTGAGGAAAGCCTCCCTTCCCATTCTCCTCATGGCCACTCTCGGAGCCTCTCTCTTCCTGAGCAGTACGAGCGCACTGCTCTTCGGCACCCTTCCCAAGGCTCTGCCTCCCTTCTCTGCCAGAGCGCCCTTTGAGATAGGGAATGTCTCCATTTCTCCTCAGAGTCTCTGGGTCCTGGTGGCCACCTTTCTGACATTATTCTGCCTCTATCTTCTTTCCCACCGCACCCTGCTGGGAAAGGCGATGGAGGCCAGTTCAACCGATCCCCTCGGCGCTGATCTTTCAGGGATTTCAAGACACTTAATGATCTTTCTTGCCTTCGGTGTAAGTGCAGGCATCGGCTCCGTGGCAGGAATCTTTATCACGCCCATCTTCTATGTCAGTTATTATTCCGGAACCCTCATAGGGCTGAAGGGATTTATCGCTGCGGTCTTGGGAGGCTGGGGAAAGCATAGCGGCGCCATTCTTGGAGGGTTTGCCCTCGGAGTCGTGGAGTCTTTGAGTGTGGCTTTCATCCCTTCGGGTTATAAGGATGGAGTTGCCTTCGCCATTCTTCTGCTCATTCTCTATTTCAGACCGAAAGGAATTCTGGGTTCACCCTTTATCGATAGCCGGCGATGGTAGATCAGGTTCATAAAGAGTTCAGAAAGAGAGACCTCCTCTATTCCGGAGCCCTGTGGCTTCTCTCGCTCATTCTTCCCGATCCTCAGCTCCACTACAGGAGGGAGTATCAATTCAGAAAGAGGGATCTCATCTACTTCCTGACCATCATCGCGCTTCCTATGATCTGGTCAGATCCGCATTTTCATCACATCATGGTCCTGTCAGGAATTCATGCCATTCTCGCCCTTGGACTGACCCTTTTTCTCGGCTATGCCGGACAGATTTCCCTCGGACAGGCCGCCTTCTTCGGAATCGGCTCTTATACCACGGCCATCCTCACCACCCGCTACGGCTTCCCTTCCTTACTGGCTTTCTTGGCATCCGGCCTCGCAGCCTCCTTCTTTGCCTATCTCATCGGAAGACCCATCCTGAAATTGAAGGGGTATTTCCTCGCCCTGGCCACGCTGGGCTTTGGCGAAATCTTTCTCGTCATGGTGAGAGAGTCTCGGGGGCTTACAGGGGGGGTGATCGGAATCTTTGACATCCCTTTCTTCTCTCTTGCAGGATTCATCTTCGACACCTATCTCAAACAATACTATCTCATCTGGGGAGTTCTGATGGGACTGGTCCTCTTCTCTAAAAACCTGATTCGATCGAAAATGGGCAGGGCTTTCTTGGCTGTGGCCGCAAGCGAGGATGGAGCCTCTGCCGTTGGAATCGATGTCAGCCGGATCAAACTCAGTGTCTTTGTCATCGGTGCAACCTTTGCCGGATTGGCGGGAAGTCTCTTCGCCTCTGTGATGTCCACTGCAAATCCCGAGACCTTCAGCCTCAACCTCTCCGTCCTCATCGTCATGATGGTCATTCTCGGAGGTATGGGAAATCTCTATGGCCCCATTGCAGGAGCCATCTTTCTCACCTATCTGATAGATGGACTCAGCCGCTATCAGGAGTATAGCCTCCCCATCTACGGAGTGATCCTGATCCTCCTTCTCGTCTTCTTCCCGGACGGGATCGGAACGCGTTTGAGAGTTCGATTGATCTACCTGATCAGTTACTGGGGGAGAAAGAGGAGAAGGGAAAAGGTGGATCTCTGATGTTTCTGAGCGTTGAAGAGATCGTGAAGCATTATGATGGCGTCATGGCATTGAACCGGATCTCACTTCAGGTGCGAAAGGGAACGGTGAAGGGATTGATGGGCCCCAATGGAGCCGGAAAAACCACCCTCTTCCATCTCATCAGCGGGATGGAGAAGCCTGATTCGGGAAGCATCTGCTTTAAGGAAAGAGAGATCACCGGCCTCCAGACCCACGAGATCTCCCGTCTCGGAGTTGGAAGAACATTTCAGACGCTTCAAGTCTGGGGGAATATGACGGTCGTCGAAAATGTCCTGACCGGAATGCACACGAGAATAAGGGGAGGGCTTCTCTACTCCAGCCTCTATCTTCCCTGGATCAGAAAAGATGAAGAGGCGGCTATGAAAGAGGCCAAAGAAATCCTCGAACGTCTCGGCCTCTTCGGAAGGTGGAAATGGTTCGCCTCCCAGCTCTCCTATGGTGAGCAGAAAAGGCTGGAGATCGCCCGTGCCCTTGCCGCAAAGCCCGATCTCCTCCTTCTCGATGAACCTGCCGCGGGTTTGACTTACCCCGAGGCAAAGCAGCTTGCCCTAACGCTCTCCCGCCTTAAGGAGGCTGGCCTCACCCTCTTCCTGATCGAGCACCATATGGGAATGGTGATGGAGATTGCCGATGAAGTGGCGGTGCTAAATAATGGCGAACTTCTTGCCGAAGGCCCTCCAGATGTGGTGAAAAAAGATCTCGGAGTAATCGAGGCCTACATGTCTAGAAAATAAAAGTCTAACGGTAAGGGTAACGATGCCCGTATCGTTAATAAAAGGCTACGTTTATCGTCTATTAATTTTTTACACGTAACCGTAACCAGTAACCGAAACGGGCTTCGTCACCTTAACCGTAACCCAAACACCCGGAGTATTTTCATGGAATGTGAGTGACGAATCTTTGACAATAGATTTTATAGACTAAAGGGAAATGCTTAAGATAAAAAAACTGACTGTCCATTACGGACCATTGCCTGCTCTCAAGGAGATCTCCCTTGAAGTCGGAAGAGGAGAGACCATTGCCCTCATCGGCCCCAACAGGGCAGGAAAGACCACCCTGCTCCTCACCCTCTCCGGAATCCTTGAAACGACCGAGGGAAGAATCTACTTCGAAGAAGAAGACATCACCAATCTCAACCCCCATCAGATCGTATTAAAAGGCTTGATTCATATCCCCCAGGGCCGACACATCTTTCCCACCCTCTCTGTCCTCGACAACCTCCTTCTGGGCGCCTACACAAAAAGGAAAGAAAAGGAGGGGATTGAAAATGGTTTAGAAGAGGTCTATCACCTCTTTCCGAAATTGAGTGAGAGGAAGGATCAGAGGGCAGGGACATTGAGTGGAGGGGAGCAGCAGATGCTGGCCATTGGAAGGGGGCTGATGGGAATGCCTAAATTATTGATGCTGGATGAACCCTCTCTTGGCCTTGCGCCCCGGTTCATCGAAGAGATCTTCGCCACCCTGAAAAAGATGAATCAGAATGGGCTTACCCTTTTCATCGTAGAGCAGGAGATCCATCTCACCCTCTCCATCTCCCATCGCGGCTACCTGCTTCGAAACGGCCGCCTCATCAAAGAAGGTCCTTCCTCCGCCCTCCTCGAGAGCCAGGAGATCAAGGACCTCTATTGAGATTTTTGGGGTCGTCGGATAGTCGTTAGTCGGATAGTCGGTTAGTCAAATGACGATAAGACTATTGGACGATGAGACTATGTGACGACTAAACCCTTCAGTCCTGTTTTTTCCATCATGAGCTCGTAGAAACCTTCATCATCCAATCGCAACCGTTCTCCTAAAAGCTCCTCAACAAATGGGCCTGCCGCATAGACGACCTTGGGAGAATCGGAAAGAATGGCTTTAAGGATGAGGTCGGCAATCAATTCCGGTCCCGGAATTGAGACATTAGAGAACAACTTTCCCATTCCCGCTCCATAGGCCTGATAGACAGGTTTGTAATCGGGAGCAGTTCTCGAGAGGAGATCTCCTGTTAATCGATTGGCTGTCTCATTAAATTCGGTCCCGATCATTCCCGGCCGGATCGTCACGACCCGAATGCCAAAAGGCCGGACCTCCAATCTTAAAGCATCACTGATCGCTTCCACAGCATGTTTGGTGGCAGAATAAGGGCCGCTCGTGGGAAAAGGAAACTTCCCCACGATGGAACTGAGATTGACGATCGTTCCCTTTCTCAGGCGACGCATCCCTGGAAGACAGGCCTGGGTGATCTTAATGAGGGCAAAGAGATTGACCTCAAAGAGGCTCTTCACCGCAGAGAGCGAAACATCCTCGAGGGCTCCCCGAAGGCTGAATCCCGCATTATTGATGAGGACGGTCACAGGCTCTGAGAGATTTAACAGTTCCTTGGAGAAATCATCCAAGGCCTGTGAATCAGAAAGGTCCACCGGTCTTGGAACGATATTCGGATTCTGCTTTGCGAGTTCATCGAGGCGTTCTTTTCTCCGTGCCGCCGCAATCACCTGAAAGCCCTCTTTAGCCAGCCTGATGGCCGTCTCTCTACCAATCCCACTGCTCGCCCCCGTCACCAGAACCTTTCCCTTTGTCTCCATCTTTATTCCCTCCAGATTGAAATTCTGAGCCCATTCTAACAGAAGTGACCTCAAAATGTGAAGTCCTTCCTATTTCTTGCAAAGATCTTTCGGCTGTGTTATTCGTGGAAAAAAATGAGGAGGAAAACAATGCAGGTCTTAATCCTTTACTATTCAAAAGGTGGAAACACCCGAAAGCTAGCAAAGAGGATTGCAGAGGGAGTCCATTCGGTCTCCGGAGTTGAGGCTTTCTTAAAGTCAACACAGGAGGTGACGAAGGAAGACTTCTTAAACTCCGCAGGCATCATTGCGGGGTCGCCGGTCTATTTCGGCGCCATGGCCTGGGAACTGAAACGCATCTTCGATGAATATGTGGGAATACGAAAGAAGATGGAGAATAAGGTCGGAGCCGCCTTTGCCACGTCGGGAGATCTCTCAGGTGGAAAAGAGACGACCATGATCTCTATTATCCAATGCATGCTCATCTATGGAATGATTGTGGTGGGAGATCCCATGGAGGCAACAGGACACTACGGTGTGGCCTGTGTCGGCGCTCCGGATGATAAGGCATCAGAGAATGCTCGCAAATTAGGTAAGCGGGTGGCAGAACTCTGTAAGAAGTTGGCTTCCTGAGATCGGTCATCCCCTATGCCAGAAAAAAATCAACAGATCGGACATCTTCTCCTTACCATCGTTGTGTTGACCTGGGGAGCCAACTACGGAATCATCAAGTCGGCCTTTCAGGATTTCTCACCGGTCCTCTTCGGAGCCATCCGTTTCACTCTCTGCGGACTCCTTGTCCTTGCAATTACTTATAAGTGGGAAAAGGGAGTTTCGATTCAGAAGAAAGATTTTTGGAAGGTAGCTTGGGTGGGACTCTTGGGCATTGGGCTATATCAGGTCCTCTGGTCTGTCGGCCTCAACCTTACTTCCGCCTCTAACTCCGCACTGATCCTTTCGACCACGCCTCTCTGGGGCGCGCTCTATGTCCATCTGGTGGAGAAGGAGTCCGTTACCAGGAAGCAATACCTCTATATGCTGGTCTCTCTCTTCGGTGTGGTGCTGGTCATTCTGAAGCCCACGGCCAGACTCCATTTCTCTCTCGATACCCTAACAGGCGATCTCCTGACCTTGATCGCCGCCTTCTGTGCGGCCATTTTCTTGTCTGTATGGTCAAAACCCCTCTTGAAGATCTATTCTCCATTGCGCCTGATGGGCTATTGCATGATGATCGGCTCACTCGTTCTCTGGCTGGCCGTCCCCTTTCTATCAATCCCTGTCGCCTTAAACCAGGTCGGAGCAAAATCCTGGTGGGCTCTCGGATATGCCGTCTTTTTGCCGGGCATCATCGGCCATGTCTCTTACTATGGAGGAATCGAAAGGCTGGGTGTGACCCGGTCCATGGTCTATCTCTACTTCATCCCCTTATGGGCGATCCTCTTTAACTACCTCTTGCTGGGAGAGAAGATCTTTCCCCAGCAGATTCTCGGAGGAATCCTGATCTTGTTAAGCACCCATCGCGTCCTTCGCGGTTCCTGAGGCGAATGGGCCTTAAGCCGGGGATGGCCCTCTGGATGGACCTCTGGCCAGGGAAGCCAGTATCGCTAATGTGCAGAGGAAGGTGAAGAGGATGAACGTTCCTCTCATACCTTTTAGAAAGAGCGGATAAAGGGCGGGCGTGATTTGAGTTCTCCCCATAGAGATCGAAAAAATCACCATCACAAACCCCATGCTGAACATCATCCCCATGGATCGCATCGTGCTTAACACCCCTGAGGCAACGCCATAGAACCTTTTATCAATGGAACCCATCACGGCATTCGTATTGGGGGAGGAAAAAAGGGAAAACCCAAAACCAAGGAGGATTAAAAGGGTAACGATCGATGGAAGGGCTGTCTTTTCGTCTAAGAAGATGAAGAGAAGGAGGCTCAGAACGGTGATGGCCATTCCCGTGGAAGCGACTTTTCGCGGGTCTATTCGATCCGAGAGCTTCCCTGCAAAGGGTGAAAGGATGGCCTGCACCACGGGCGCAGACATCAAAATGAGGCCCGCCTCATGAGGCTGAAGTCCCCTGATCAACTGGAGATAGAGGCTGAGAAGAAAACCGACGGCAAAGGTCGCGCTGTAGTGGATCAAGGCGGCTAAATTGGAGAAGGCAAAGATTCGATTATTCCTGAAGAGCGTGACCCTGAAGACAGGGCTTTCCGATCTCATCTCCCATTTTATAAATATCCAGATTCCAAAGAGACCGATCAGAATGAAGAAGGCTCCCAGCGGCCTTGGCAGATGAAAAAGGCCCACCATCACCATCAACAGCACAAAGCTGTATAAGAGGGAACCCATATAATCAAATCTCTCTCCTCTTGCCTCAGTCCACTCTCCTTTCAGTTTGTATAGGGTATAGAAAAGGATGATAAGGCCTGCAGGGATATTGATTAGAAAAATGCTTCTCCAGCCCAGATAGCGAGTCAACAGTCCTCCCAGAAAGGGACCGCATGAGAGCCCGGTGTAAACGGCGGCCACATTGATTCCGAGAACCCTCCCCATCTCTCCGACAGGATAGACAGAGGTAAGGATTGCCACTCCATTGCTATAGGTCATCGAAGCCCCGACTCCCTGAAGAACGCGGGAGGCAACTAAAAAGGAAGGGGAAGTCGATAGACCGGAGAGAAGGGAGGAGAGCGTGTAAAGCAAAAATCCGTATAAAAATACTTTCTTCCTTCCATAAATGTCCGCGATCCTTCCAAAAGGGATGAGAAACATCGTTGCGGTTAACAGGTAGGAGGTGGTCACCCAGTTTAACATGACCGCATCCAGCCCAAACTCTTTTCCGATCGAAGGAAGGGCAACGTTTATGGAAGATCCCATCAGGGGAATGATGAAGGAACCCAGTGTGGTGGCGATCAAAACAGGTCTTCGGTTAGCGACATCCTCGGTTGACAGGGTGGTCTCCATCCAAGAAAGGTTATCGGATATAGGTTGTCTTCTCCTTCACGTCCTTTCGGAGTGTAGGAGTCGGAGGACTTCCTGCCTTTCTCAGGCAGACCAGGGCCAGAGGGGTCTTTCCAGGATCAATGCCCAGGCTCTCTCTCCTCCTTTCATTTCTTCTCCCATCCCCCTTGCTGAGGAAGAATGGGAGGATGTCCGATGGCTTCCTCCATCAGGACATCGATTTCATTTCTCCTTTTTGTTTGAAACATTCATTAAAAACTCCACCAGGTTCTCATTAAAAACCCTGGGCTGTTCCACATTGGAGAGGTGGCGTGTGGATGGAAGGATGACCAGGCTTGAATTTTTGATGTGTTCATGAATGGCTTGGGAGGCCGAAACAGGTGTTGCGGGATCATCCTCACCTACTATGATGAAAGTCGGAAGATTGATCTCGCTGAGCCGGCTTAGATAATTGAGCCTTCGGATCGCTCCAGCACATCCGATATAACCTTCCGCCGGTGTGGCCAAAAATTCCTCCTTAATCAGGGTTAAAATCGGGGGGTTCAAACTGAGAAAGGATGGAGTGAACCAGCGCTCCATCGTCACTTCTAATTGGGACTCCATCCCTTTCCGGCGGACTCCTTGGATCCGATCATCCCATATCGGCTGAGCCTCCGCAGGGATGATGGCGGCCGTATCGCACAGGGCAAGGCTACGGAGACGATGGGGATGATTGAGAGCAATGGACTGGCCGATCATTCCACCCATGGAGAGACCGACCCAGTGCACCTGATCCATACCCAGTTGATCCAATAATCCGAGAGCATCCTCACCTAAAAGTTCCAGCGTATAAGGAGCCGGAGTTGCTTCGCTCTTGCCATGGCCCCGTGTATCGTAACGGAGAACACGGAAGTGAGATTCCAGCATTTCCATCTGCGGCTCCCACATCTTCAGGCTGGAGGCCAGGGAATGGCTCAAAATTACGACTGGGCCATCCTTTCTCCCGGAAAGCTCATAATTTATTCGGATACCATTTGCCGTCATAAACATTGGTTCCTCCCTTCAAGGTGGCTGTTCAGCATTTAAAAGGTGAATAGACTATGATGAAGTATTGCACAACTTCCTCGCCGCAGCAATATCCTTTTACCGTTACGTCATGGAAGCATCTCCAATTCCGTGATGACAGAATGGACTCCAGAGTGGCAGGCAGACCAGACTCCGAAATCTTTAGGATTGCGGATCATTAGAAGTTTAAGGGAAACTTTCTTAGTCAATGAAAATGAGGTTATTATTGGTCTTGGAGCGTCCGGGGTCAATCCTTAAGCGGTGCCGCCCTAAATCTTTCTCCGCTGGCCCGCCCACCCCTCTGGATTTGGCATTCCCATGGATTTCTATCACGGGGAAAAAGATGCTTACTTACGTCATCATTTTTTTGAAGGGGAATGGATAAAAATGGTATAATAAAAAAAATTCAACCAGGAGGCATTCTTATGAATAGGAGGAGATTTTGCTATCTGATGGTATTAGGAGGTCTTTCTCTCTATACTCGACCTGTTTTCGCAAACAAGGCATCCACTTCCATTGAGGCTCCCCAGACCGCTACAAAAGGCTCGGAGATAACGATCCGGGTAACCGTCACGCACAAAGGGAACAGCTTTCTTCACTACACCAAATGGCTGCGGGTGATTGCCAACCAGAAGGAAATCGCCAGATGGGATTATTCTTCAGGCCAAAGACCTGAGGCAGAGGTCTTTACAAAGGAGATCACAATAAAAGCACTTGAAGATCTGGAGGTCACTGCCGAGGCGCATTGCAATATTCACGGAAGCATGGGACCAGCAACCGTAAAGATCTCTGTAAAGGAATAGAGAAGAGATTTCTGAAAAAGTCCAAAAATCTCTGATTACACCGATTAGAGAACGATTACACAGATTAGAAATGTATTGATAAAAAACGAAAAATCTGTGGAATCCTTTTTTGAAACTTGGATTATCAGAGTTCGAAAATTAGTTTTTAAGAGCTCTAGGAAGGAGAGATTTTTGAAATGAACATCGGTGGAGTATCGATCATTCTGATGCTCGGTATCCTCAACTTCCTTCTGATCCTCTTTCAGTTGAGTACAGGGCTTCGATGGATCAAGGTGCCTTTCGGGGTGCATAAGAAGAGCGGCATGACCCTTTTGATTAGCGCCACCCTTCATGCCGTTCTCGCTTTCTTAGCATCATAGGAGAGCCTCGCGGGCCTTATAAGATCTTCTGCGGTTTGAGCATCAGAAACTGGTAACGGTCGGAAGACCGGATAGTGATCTCACGGATCTGGATTCCCTGAAGGATGGCAAGAGGGATCTCCACCCCTGCATTGCCCAGCGCCCACACCTTGCGGTAAAAATCAGTCAGTCCGTTCACCTCTCTTCCTTTAACGGCCAGGACAAGGTCTCCAGGTTTCAGGCCTCCCTTTTCAGCCGGACCTCCTGGCGTCACCCGTGTGATGAAAACCCGGCCCTGCGCCTCCTCTGCATTAATGCCGAGCCAGGGCTTTGGAGCTTTTTGGGGACGGCCCTTCGTGATCAGGTCATCCAGAATGGGAGGAAGGAGATCGATCGGGACAGAAATATTACAGGGAATGGTACCGAATCCCGGGATCACCACCTGGCTGAAAAGAGACCCGATGCCCACGAGTAGACCGTTCCGGTCGATCAGTGCGGCTCCTCCGTAATTGACAAAGGCCGGCACGGTATAGAGGGCATCTTCGAGAAGATATTCCCAGTACCCCGTAAACTCCTTCCGGCTGATCACCCGTACCGCCTGAACCGCTTCTTCTTCTCCTCCATAGCCTGCGATCAGAACAGGCTCTCCCTCCTTCACCTTTGACGATTGTCCCATCTTCATCGGTTTCACATTGAGGGGGATCTCTGTCTTCAGGAGTCCGAACCCCGTGGCATGGTCGTACCCTACAAAGGTGGCGCTGACAGGCTTTCCCTCCGGAGGGGTGATTTCGATGCTCTCCGCCTCGATGATGAGGTAGCCGATCGTAAGAATATGGCCCTTGGAATCGATAACCACGCCATTGCCTTCCCGCTCTGTTCCCAGTGTCCCTGCTGAATGGCCTTCCTTGGGAATGATTGATCGTATCTTCACAACGGCTTTGAGAATCTCCTTTGCTTCCTGATCTGCATAAGCAGGCAAGCTGATCGCGATGGAAATAACTATCAGAATTGTAAAGACGATCTTTTTCATCTAACACCTCCGAGCTTTCAACCTAGATAAGGTTCCCACTGTTTTAAGGTTTCAAGGATGTAGCCGGCTGGTAGTTTCGTCACAACCCGATTGTGACCTGGCAGAAGAATTTTTACCTCCTGTTCGGAAAGCCGTTTCAAGGAATCCTTGAGCGCCGCTCCATCAGCGCCGAAGAGATCAAAGCGACCGATCGCATGATCAGCATAGAGGACATCGCCAGGGATGAGAATCTTCTCAGGAGAATAATAGAGACCGACACTGCCCAGTGAATGCCCGGGAATATGGATTACCTCCCACGACATCCCTCCGATTTTCAGAGTCTCTCCTCCTTGAAGTTTTCGATCGACTTTGAAAGTAAAGGATCCGGATTTTATCCCATACTGCATCTGACAGACCTGCTGAAACATCTCCATGCCATAGACTGTTCTTTCGTCTCCTTGTTCCAGCGGATCGCCTTCTGCCTGATGGATCCACAGCTCGGCCCAGGGGATTTTCTTTTGAATCTCAGAGAGCGCGCCGATATGATCAAAATGGGTATGGGTCATAATCACCCTTTTGATATCCTTCAGATCGATCCCCAACTTCCTGACCGAATCAATTTTATAATTCCCCTTCCCGACGAGACCCGGATCGATGAGGGAAAGGTCCTTAGAAGATGGGTTTCCAACCACACAGGTGTGGGAATCCGGCATCATCCCGTCCTGCCCCGGAATGAAGTAGACACCCTCGGCAATCTTTGGCATCGGTTCTCCTCCAATTTTATGGACTTTTAAATCGAATAACCCAACAGAGAGGCCCTGTCAATGTTTACCTCACAGTTGCGTAAAAATTACAAAAAAAGGGAGGTGGGTGTGCTGGAAAAACTTTACAGCGGTACCTTTAAACGTTTGGCTACTTTGTTTTCAAACAAAATCCAAAGGCCACCTCAGGTGACATCGTATGTTACCCATAAACGATAAAATAATCCGCAATTGTAAAGGTTTGTAAGCACACTTACCTCCCTTTTTGTGCAACGTTAAGGTTTACTGTGATTCAGACAGTAAGACTATAGACCTCGGACTTTAGACTGAAGAAAGAAAAATGGATAAGGCCTTCGGCGTGAGCTTAGCTGAACGACTGGCAGCTACCAGAAAGAATGACACTTTTTTATATACAAAAGAATTTCAAAAGAGTGGAATAGAGTTCATTTCCTATATTAGAGAAGTCTGATGTCTAACGTCTGAAGTCCAGTGTCCGAATTGCAGTCAATGTTTAATTGCCACTTGACCGGTATGGAAATGAAATGATAAAAAAAGATAATATAGAGGAGGAATAAAAAATGGGAGAAAAGATACCGACACGGCAGGAAACCTTAGAACTTCTTCATCAATATAACGAGAGCGATAGCCTTCGCAAGCATGCCTATGCGGTTGAAGGGGTCATGCGCTATATCGCGCGAAAGCGAGGCGAAGACGAGGGAAAGTGGGGGATCATCGGTTTGATTCACGATCTCGACTATGAAAAGTTTCCCGACCAGCATTGCACCAAGACCGGAGAGATCCTCAACGAACTGGGATGGCCGGAAGAATATATCCGGGCCGCCGTCTCCCATGGGTGGGGCATCTGTTCTGAAGTCATGCCACAGACCGATTTAGAAAAATTTCTTTATACGATCGATGAACTGACAGGGCTCGTCGTCACCACGGCTCTGATCCGCCCTTCAAAAAGTGTCCTCGATGTCCAGGTCAAATCCGTGAAGAACAAATGGAAGGACAAGAGATTTGCCGCTGGCGTGGACCGCTCCATCATTGAAAAAGGAGCCCAGATGCTACAGATCGGGTTGGATGAACTGATCGACGATACCATCAAGGGGATGCAGGAAGTAGCCGAATCCATCGGCCTGAAGGGAATCCCCTTCACAGGGTGAGCCTCCGGATGAAGGCCTAACAGGTTAAGGAGGGGAATTGAGCCGACTTTTTCCGTTAGGATTTTGATTTCCTATCAAGTTAATTCGATCTCGATACAACAAGTCAATTCAAACTTTTAGATGACACAACTAAGAAATGAGGGGGCATATTTTTAATAATTCGTTTGATTGACCCGCAAACAATTTTGACTTATGATGTGAAATAATTTCTCGCCAATCATATTATTTTCATTCCCTCCTTTTACCAGACAGGGGAAGTTTATGGAGGACCTATGAGCAAAGCAACGGTTTGGTTTATGGATGCTCGGTCAAGGCGTTTTCTTGAATCCACAGCCATTAAAGGTCGCCAGATCCTTGAGTATTCCGGATGGCTCGACCATCTCAAACCCGGGGATATCGTAGCCGTCAAAACTCACATGGGGGAGGCTTACAATGTCGGTTACTTAAGGCCAGTCATTGTTCGAACATTTGTGGATGCCCTCAAAGAGCGGGGTTGCAAACCATTTGTTACGGACACGACCACCATGCCCTATCACCCATGGATCAGCAGGACGTTGGCTGTGGATCATCTCGAAACTGCTAACCGCAACGGTTTTAACCAAGCCTCCATGGACTGTCCAATCATCATCGCAGACGGCTGGTTGGGAACAGACGATGTGATCGTTGATCTCAAAGGTCAAGGAAACTATTTAAACAAACAGTTTGTCGCTCGAGCCATTGCGGATGCGGATGCCTTGTTTTCTGTGGCCCATTTCAAGGGTCACCCTGCCGGAGGTTATGGAGCAGCGATCAAAAACATTGGTGTCGGTTGTGCAAGCAAACGGGGCAAGATGAACCTTCACGGCGCCCTGGCCGGTGATAAACCCGTTATTCATGCCGAGCTTTGCCCTGGACGAAAGTGTGAATGGTGGGAAACCTGTGAGGGATGTTGCCCGGAAGGGTCGATAAAGGTGACGGATAAAGGATTAGAGGTTGACCTGGAATCATGTGTCTATTGCTTTGCCTGTGCTAATTTATGTGTGAATATGGCTGGGATCAACGCGATTCAGCGGTTCGATCACCTGCCCGCTCTGGGGAGGCGTATTGCCGATTCAGCGCTTGCTACAATGATGACCAAGGAATCCAACAAAGTGTTCTTCATCAACTATGCCCTGGATATCACTCCTGCCTGTGACTGTTATGGATGGACAGATACGCCTTTTGTGAACAGCATAGGAGTTCTGGCCTCTCTGGATCCGGTCGCTGTGGATAAGGCATGTATCGATCTGATGAACGAAGCTCCCGGACTGATTAATTCTGAAGCCGAAGAATTTAATGTCCTTGCCCCAGGGTCGAAAAAGTTAAATGTCATCAAGGGAAAAGATATTGAGGTTCAGGTATATGGCGGGGTAGAGAATGGTTTGGGCGTAGCCGACTACGTGATTAACGAAGTTCCTCTTGACCGAAGTCAGGAGGCCATCGCACGTTTCTATCCTGAGAAGGTAAGAGCAAAAAAGCTCAAGCCGATGTATGAAAAGAATCATCCTCTGTCTAATCTGGACGCCGTTTCCTTCGGCCGGCCTACTGAAGGAGTGGCCAATCCAAAGCATCCCAAAAAGTGACGGAAGTATGAACGCCAAGCAATCATTAAAGGTTTAAACTTAATGCTGAATCTATAGTTTAAGGGTTATTTTGGAATGCAGACTTGTGGTGAAGTGGCCAGTGAGGGATTAACCCGACAAGGTCTGGGAAGTTCACTTTTATGATAGACTATATTATTTGTCATCATACCAGCAATATGGATCTTCCTCGAGGTAGTCACCGGTTAAGGATAGAACCAGACTTCGGCAACCCAAGCAATCTTTTATTTCACAGCTTCCACATTTACCTTTGAGGTTTTCTTTTCTCCTTAATTTTTTTAATATCTCTGATTCGCTCCATATCTGCGTCAAGGGAGTTTCCAACAGATTTCCAATCGGGATGGGAAATCTCCGGCAGGGGAAAACATCGCCGGTTGGCATCACACAGAGGCCATCTTTTCCGATGACACAGGGAGCACCTAAAAGTTCCGGCTCCTCTCCATTGAAACTCACTTGAAAAGCCTGATAGGGGGGAAAAGGATTCTCCTCTTCGATTGAGAAAAAATCCAACAGCATTTTTACCATTTCTCTCCATCCTTCTTTATTCAGAACCTCATCCATCCTCTCCCTTCCTCTACCCAATGGGATGAATCGTTCGATGATGAATCCATTGACTCCCAGGTCTTTCGAAAGTTCTAAAAAAGATGGAAGACTCCTGAAATTATTTTTCATAACAGTGTACATGAAGATGATCTCAAAATGGCTCCCCTTTTTAATCAAAGGAATATTCTTGATGACCTTCTCAAAAGCCCCTCCCCCGCGGATAGAATCATTCGTCTCAGCATCTGCTCCATCCAGGGAGATCTTGATCTTTTTCAACTTATGGAAGACAGAGAGTCTCTCCAATAATTCTGGATCGAAGAGGAGGCCATTGGTGATGATCCCCAACTCCTCAATCACTGGATTTTGATCAAGATGGTTCAGAAGAGGAAATAACTCTGGCTTTAAAAGGGGTTCTCCACCGGTGAGATGAATGCAAGCTTTTTGATCCCATTCTTTTATTGTGGTGAGGAGGTTATCGGAGACCCTTTTCAGCCCTGTCCAATCGAGGTCCTTCTCCCTTGAGAAATCGTCCTGATAGCAGTGCTGGCACCGAAGATTGCAGAGGTTAGTAATATGCCATTGAATATGGAATTGTTCTTTCATCGGAGTGCTAAATTACAGGAGATCTTTCTTCTTCAGCTCGTATTCTTCTTTATCGATCTCTCCCCGAGCGTATCGTTTCTTCAACACATCGAGGGCGGACTCTTCAGGTTTTGCTGTTTTTGACATCCCAACGAGCCACCGGATGAGAAAGATGATCCCTAAAACGACTAGACCCCAGAAGATGATCATAAAGATCCATCCCATTCCCCACCATCCTTCCATCATGCCCGGTCCCATTCCATAATCTCGCCATCCGCCCGGCGCCATAGTCTGGACTGCCTGCACAAACTGTTCGCCGAACAAATTCTCTGGCAAATGAAAGCGTTTCGGCGAATGTAGGCTATGGACGGCGGCGCCCCATTGGATAAGTAATTTCTCCATCTGACTACCTCCTTTTCGGTCTCTCGCCGAGGGTGACCTTTACTTCTTCAAATTTCCCTTTTCGAAGAATTTTAAGTGTGATGACATCATTTGGTTTCTTTTCACGAATATATCGGATTAAATCATCATGTGTCTTCACATCATTCTGATCTACCTTTACAACAATATCTCCGCCCACGACCACAATCATATTTCCGACCTGAACTTTTTGACTGCCTCCTGTTAAACCGGCCCTTTCAGCCGGACCTCCCTTGGCCACCTCTGCGATCATAGCACCCCGCTCAACGCTCACCTTCATAAACTTCGCAATTTCCGGCAGCAATGGCTGGATGGTAGCCCCTATCCAGGGATAAGTGACATATCCTTTCGAGATGAGTTCCGGAATCACCTTTTTTGCTGTATTGACTGGGATAGCAAATCCGATGCCCACGCTTCCACCCGTTGGACTGATGATGGCGCTGTTGATCCCGACGATCTCCCCGTCTGAGTTAAGAAGGGGGCCACCGGAGTTGCCAGGATTGATCGCAGCGTCAGTCTGGATGACATCCTCGATCAATGTTCCCACTTCGGAACGGATGGTCCGGCCCAGGGAGCTGATCACTCCTGTGGTCAAGGTCCTTTGAAAACCAAACGGGTTCCCGATGGCAAGAACTTTCTGCCCAATCCTCAATTGCTTTGAATCTCCCATTGGGATAACCTTCAACTTTTCCTTTGGGACCTCTATCTTGATCACGGCCAGGTCACTATCCGGATCGGATCCGATTAACTTTGCAGGCCACTTCGACCCATCCGCCAGAGTCACTTCCAGTTTCTGAGCATTGGCCACAACATGATGGTTGGTCAGGATATGCCCCTTCGTATCGATGATGGAGCCTGAACCCGACCCCTGAGTTGGAAAGGCGTTGAAGAAGAAGTCCATCTGAACCGCAATGCTGGTGACATTGACAACCCCATCGGCCGCCTTTTCATAGACAGAGATATTGTTCTTTTCGTCCTCGGTAATGGAGAAGGCGGATTCCATGCTGAAAAGAGTGGCGAGAAGAATGAAGATGGTAATGAAAATCAGATGTGGAACTTTTTTGAAACTCATTTATTTAACCCCCTTTGCATATCCATACTCGTAGCCACTCCGGTAAACGCCGGAGCGTAAATTTCGCAACCTAAAGGTTGCGGCTACATATTTCTCTTAAAGATTTTTGAACTTCTTGATGATCTCCTCTCTGATCTTATCGATGGGAGTCTTCTTATCATAGAGTCTTTTAGTCAGGAGGGCCTCCTCCTGGCAGATCCCTCATCCCGCGCCATGCTGATCAATGAAGCAGTCCAGAAGATTTTCATGGCCAAAGGCTTCGCATTCACAGAAACAGGGCACCTGGGATAAAATCGAAGGGATTTCCCTTGCAACCTGATAGGCCTGTCTGGCCTTTCCCTTAAAGAGATGCGGATCGAGGGTCTTCGGCATTTTTGTTTTAGGATCGATAGATCTCTCTTTTAAGATTTTGAAGGCATCTGGATTGGTCTCTTGTTTAAAAGTCTTTGGATGCTCACCATTGGCCAGGGCAAAAGTTGAAGTGAGCAGGAATATTATTAATAAGGCTATGGATATTTTCAATAGATCAACCTCCAATCAAATTACGACCTTTTTTTTAGTTTGATATTTATATCTTAATAAAAAGACTTTTTACCTGCCGGCCTCGGCAACCTTATCGATAACCCTCTCTAGTTTTCCTGAAACCTCCTTCGCAATTTCCCGTAATTCCTCACTTTTAATAACTTCCAAGGCAGAGACCGGATTGATAGCAGAAACATGTGCCTTTTGGTCATCGGTTTCGTAAACAATCACGTTGCAGGGAAGGAGTAACCCTACATCGAGATCAGCCAGAAGGGTCCGATGGGCGTAAGGTGGATTGCAGGCTCCAAGAATCACGTATTTCCTGAAATCCACATTTAACTTCTTTTTTAAGATCGCCTTAACATCGATCTCCGTCAAAACCCCGAACCCCTCTTCCTTTAAAGCATCCTTGACTTTAGAAATAGCAACTTCATAAGAGGTGTTTAAAAAAGTACTAAAAGCATATTTCTTTATTTTTTCCATAATAATTACCTCCTTGTCCTAAATAAAATTCCTGTCTATCAACCAAGGATATACCGTTAGATACTATATCCTCGGAAGGCCGGCTTCATCAAAAACTCCTTCAAAGAGTGGGCCGCTCAAGTATCGCTCCCCCGAATCGGGTAAGATCGCCACGATCGTCTTTCCATCGAACTCACCGCTCTTTGCCAGTCTTAATGCCACGGCAATGGCTGCACCACAACTGACGCCTGAAAGGATCCCTTCCTCACGGGAGAGTCGCCTCGCATGATCGATTGCCTCTTGACTGGTGACCTGCTCAACCCGATCCACCATAGATAAGTCGAGAGTGTCGGGGATGAACCCGGCGCCAATTCCCTGAATCTTATGTGGACCTGGCTTCAACTCTTGCCCTGCAAGGCGTTGTGTAATAACCGGGCTTTCAGCTGGTTCGACGGCAACGCTGACAATCTTTTTCTTCTTCTCCCCTTTAATATATCGGGAAACACCGGTAATAGTTCCACCCGTTCCCACACCTGAAACGAGGACGTCGATCCCACCACTTGTCTGTTCCCATATTTCAGGACCTGTCGTCTTGAAATGGATTTCCGGATTGGCAGAGTTCTTAAACTGCTGGGGCATAAAGTAATTGAGACTGGATGAAGCAATACGCTCAGCTTCCTCGATCGCCCCCTTCATTCCTTTAGCACCTGGGGTCAGGATGATGTTAGCTCCCAGAATGGCAAGCACCTTTCGCCGTTCCATCGACATGGTTTCAGGCATTGTGACATTAAGCTTATATCCTCTTGCCGCTGCCACATAGGCCAAAGCAATGCCCGTATTTCCGCTGGTCGGTTCAATGATCTCCATCCCGGGCTTGAGCAACCCCTTCTTTTCCGCCGCCCAGATCATATTCGCTCCTATCCGGCATTTGACCGAATAGGCAGGGTTTCGACCTTCGATCTTAGCAAGGATCGTGGCCTTAAGCCCCTGCGCCATTTGATTGATCTTCACCAGCGGTGTGTTTCCAATCGATAATGAATTGTCATCAAAATATTGAGCCATAAACATCTCCTCTCTTTAAGAGTGGAACAATGGAATCATCTTTGGAATAATGGAAGAATGGAATACTGGAATATTGGGTATTGAAAAAACGGTTTTTTAATGCTTCTCCCATCATTCCACCATTCCATCATCCCAATGTTCCATCGAAGTTAGCCCATCGGTGCTTTAAACCTTCTCAGCCTCAAGGCATTGCTGACGACTGTCACGGAGGAAAGCCCCATGGCTGCCGCTGCAAAAATGGGATTGAGAAGGATGCCGAAGAACGGGAAGAGAATGCCTGCGGCCACGGGAATGAGAATAGTGTTGTAAGCAAAGGCCCAGAATAGGTTCTGTTTAATATTACGGATCGTTGCCTTGCTCAGGGCAATGGCAGTCACCACCCCCCTCAGGTCCCCGCTGATCAGGGTGATGTCCGAGGACTCCATGGCCACATCCGTCCCTGTCCCGATGGCAATCCCAACATCGGCCTGTGCCAGGGCAGGGGCATCGTTGATCCCATCGCCCACCATGCCAACCTTCTTACCCTCCGCTTGAAGTTTCTTCACCTCATTGGCCTTGTCTTCCGGAAGAACCTCAGCCAGAACCTTGTCGATCCCGATCTGCCGGGCGATTGACTCTGCTGTTCTTCTGTTGTCCCCGGTCATCATGACAACCTCTAATCCCATTTGATGGAGGGCTTCCACTGCCACCTTCGAATTCTCCTTGAGGGTATCGGCCACAGCAATGATTCCAGCCAGTTTTTGATCGATCGCGACAAACATCGGTGTTTTCCCTTGACGGGAAAGCTCCTCCGTTTTTTTCTCCATTTCGTTCAGCGGGATTCCGCGGTCTTTCATCAACTTGGCATTCCCCATTAACAACGACCTCCCTTCAAGGGTAGCCTCAATTCCATGTCCTGCAATGGCATTGAAGTCTTTCGGATTGATCAGAGAAAGGTTCTCCTCTTTGGCCCGGTTGACAATGGCCTCACCCAGAGGATGTTCTGAACCTTTCTCTGCCGAAGCGGCATAACGGAGAATCTCCTCTTTTCCGAATCCGTTGGCCTCCACGATATCGGTCACAGAGGGCTCACCTTTGGTCAACGTTCCTGTCTTATCCATGACAATCGAATTGAGTTGATGAGCTGTCTCGAGGGCCTCCCCTCCCCGGATCAGGACTCCATTTTCAGCTCCCCTCCCGGTTCCCACCATGATCGAGGTAGGTGTGGCCAAACCCAGTGCGCAGGGGCAGGCGATGATAAGGACGGCAACAAAGTTGAGCACCGCATAGGTCAGTGCGGGTTCGGGTCCGAAAAAGTACCAGACAATGAACGTGAGAATTCCAATACCGATCACTACGGGGACAAAGTAACTGGCAATGATATCGACCAGTCTCGCTATGGGCGGCTTGGATCCCTGGGCTTCTTCCACCATCTTGATGATCTGAGCAAGCATGGTCTCTTTTCCGACTTTGGTGGCTTCAAATTTGAAACTCCCTGTCCTGTTGAGGGTCGCTCCGATCACCTGGTCTCCAGGATTCTTCTCCACCGGCATGGACTCCCCTGTGATCATTGACTCGTCCACTGAAGAACGACCCTCCTTGATGATTCCATCCACCGGAATCTTTTCGCCCGGTCGGACCATCACTAGATCCCCCAGGGCCACCTCTTCCACAGGAATATCTTTTTCTTGACCTTCCCTGACCACTCTGGCTGTCTTCGCCTGTAAACCGATCAACTTCTTGATGGCCTCCGAGGTCTGCCCTTTGGCCCTTGCCTCAAGAAGCCTGCCCAGAAGAATCAAAACAATGATCGCCCCTGCTGTATCAAAGTAGACCTCTGCCATCAATCCCTGGGCTGAAAAGAGGTGTGGGAAGAAAGTCGCAATCACGCTATAAAGATAAGCGGCAGAAGTGCCAACGGCGATCAGGGTGTTCATATCTGCCGACTTATGCTTGGCCGTCTTCCAAGCTCCCACATAGAATTGCCACCCAACCCAGAATTGAATTGGGGTCTGGAAAAGGAGCTGGAGGTAAAAATTGACTTTCCTGCTCAGGTAGATCAGATTGGAAAGACCGGACATCTGCCAGAAGGCGAGAAGCAAGACCGGGGCAACCAGAATGACGCCAGTGATAAACTTTTTTTTCAGTTTTTTAAACTCGGCTTCCCTGGCTGCTTTTTCACGATCGACCAGGTCTTCTTTTCCAATTGTCTCCCCCTGTAGAACTTCATAACCGGCTTCTTTGACTGCCTTCCGGAAGTCCTCCATGGAGACAACGCCAGGAATATACTGGACCGTGGCCCGTTCTGTGGCAAAGTTGACACTGGCCTGTACCACCCCCTCCAATCCTTTCAGTCCATTCTCCACCTTTTTCACACAGGAGGCACAAGACATCCCATGGACCGGGAATGTGACCTTCTCCACTCCAGCCTCATACCCCAGATCTTTGATTGTTGAGACGAAGTCCCCCATATGAATCTGGGTGGGGTCAAAGGTGATGGTCGCCTTCTCTGTGGCGAAGTTGACCTTTGCATCGACGATGCCACTCATCTTGGAGAGGCCTTTTTCGATTTTGGCCACGCAACTGGCACAGCTCATTCCAGAAATGGGAAGATCCACTTTTTTCAAGCCTTCTTTTGAAATGGGGGAGGAGGATTTCTTCTTCTCTTTCTGGACCTCTTCGGGTTTCAAAAACTTCTCCGGGGAGGCGTCAAACTTCTCCTTGCAGGTCACATTACAGAAGTATATAAATTGCCCTTGATAGACACTCATGGCAGCGGCATGAGGAATCTGGACCGTCATTCCACAAACCGGGTCCACGGCCTCTCCCCATTGTTTTGTTCCCTCGATAAATTTCTGTGGGTCTTTTTCAAAGGCCTCCTTGCAGTAGGTCGCACAGAAGTAGTAATTTGTTTCCTGATAGGAAGTCTTCGCCGGTGCTGTCTTCTCATCCACAATCATCCCACATACTAAATCGATACCCATCGTCTTCCACCTCCTACCGGTTTGATGGTCCGATCACCATTTTTTTCAATTTAGCTCTTTGAAAATTCTTAAAGGAATAGGGTCAAAAAGCTTGTCATTCCTGCCCCGATTTTCATCGGGATAAACTCCAGCAGGAATCTATACTTTCGGATTTAATCTGGATTCCCGCCTGCGCGGGAATGACAACTCTAAATACCGTTGTGAATCAATTTTCATGGTTCGTGGGTGGCGAATCCGTCATGTAAAATTTATTTGGTTATTGGAATTTGGAGTTTGGTTATTTCCCACTCTATTTTATCTCATAATAGATCCCTGCCGTCCTTTTCTGCTCCCCAACCTTGAAAAGGACCAACACCTGATACTTACCTTTCTCCGGAAGGTTGAAATAGGCATCATAACTCTTCATCTCCCCTTCATACTTAAGGGCCTTGATCTGGTCTTTCCCTTTTGGATCGACCACCTTCATCTGGACCTCGGCATTGGTGACCTCCTTCTGGGTCTTCTCGTCCTTGAGGGTCACCGTGATATTATGAGTCGTTCCCGGCTCGATATCCTCCTTCATTTTCATATCCTTGAGCATCTTCTTATGTTCCGCATTGGACATAATCTGGAAAATGACCTTGACCCCTTCAACCAGAACCTCCCGGGTCTCCATCTTCATCGAAGTCGCCCCATGCTCATGCTGAGCAAAGGAATTTGATGTAAAAACCAACAAACTCAAAAAAGAAATCAGAAAAAGCATACCACATCGTCTCATTTTACTCCCTCCTTTAAGTTTAATATATCCATTGAATTTTATAATTCAAGGGCGCTTGGTGAATGTATTGATATAATTGATCACATGCCATCTCTCTTCTACGGCTAATTCTTTTTCATAAGAAGGCATGGGGTCTTTTCCCTTTGTGATCTTCCAGAAGTGTTCTCCATCGGTCATCTTTTCTCCATGGGATTCTCGAAAATTGGTCGGTTTTGGATTTAGTCCCGCTCATGCGGGACCCTTTCCATCTCCCTTGTCACCGTGGCAGAGGGCACACTTCTTCTCGTAGATCTCTTTTCCTTTCTGAATAGAGGCTTTTGTAGCTTTGACAGGATTCTTCATCTTTTTTGCTTCTTCCGGAGCAACCCAACCTGTCTTTTCGTGGGCAGAGACCACCACGGCTCCGATTGCCAAAAATAACATTAGTAACCAATGATGAATTTTCATCCCTGTCTCCTTTTTGAACCAAGGCTAAAGCCTTCCGCTATATTATTGTCAAAACATAAATTAATAAATCCCCCTCAATCCCCCTTTGTTAAAGGGGGATTATCAATTTTTCGTCACCAAACGATCTCTTTTTTCACTTCCAGTAAATGAGGGCGAGACATTCAGTTGAATATTGAATTTAGTTTGAGCAACCCTCATCGCAATAGGTGTGAGCATCGTCAACATAATCACCACAATGATGGAGACATTAAAGGATGAAGGAATTAACAATCCGCGTGAAAATAGGTAGGCGGCAATCAGGATTCCCATTTCGCCTTGAGCCAAACCTCCAAACATGATTAAGGCTCGTTCACACGATGACTGATAACCTTTTTGGGTCGCGATCCAGGATCCAATCAGTTTTGCGCCCACGACACATACCAACAGAATTGCCAGAAAAATGATGGTACCCTCAGCCGCCCTAAGATTTACCTCCATCCCCAAGACCACAAACAGGACTCCTACAGGTATTGAAGCCAGGATGGATCCAAATCCCTTCGCAATCTTTTCTTTAACCTCCGAGTTTGACATCCCAAGCAATGCGCCTCCCAGCGAAGCGACGCAGATCGCAGCAAAACTTCCAAAATGCATCGCTGCCCATGCATACAACGAAGCGACCAAAAGAAGATAGCCGATGAGCATTTGACGGGGCCTTTTTTCAAAACCGGTTTTTGTACCAAGTTTCAGAAATCGGGAAGTCAAAAAGTATGCTACAGCAAAAAACATAATGAGCTTCGCCAAGAACCATGAAACGGCGATGGTCATCTTAAATGCTCCATAAGTCACCGCATAATTCGTGGCCTGGCTGGCGATCATCAGTAGAATTGCTAACAAACCACTCAAGATGGCTGCTCCCGATACCATGACCGCAACCCGAGAATCAAGGATCTTGCTTTCGCTGAAGTAATAAATTGAAATTCCGAAGCTTGAGGCTGACATGATCGCGCTCATTGCTAAGGCTTCTGACCAGCGATCTACGAATACCCGTGTGATAATCGCAACGCTCACAGCAGTCAAAACAAATCCCCAGGCACCCACAGAAAAAGAAAGTTTGAGTATTTTTTTCAGCTCACGCCAATCCACCTCCAGACCAGCGAGAAACATGAGTTGAATCAACCCAATCTCGGCAAGGATTTTCAAAACACCATGGACTGGACCAGAAGAGGGGCTTCCCCAGGTCCCCAGAACCATGGGAATTCCCAAAAGATTGAGCAGGGATGGGCCGAGAAGGATCCCCATCAGCAGTTGAATCGTCACAGCGGATATGTCAAATCGCCTTGCCAACAGGGCCGCTACCCTTGCCAACACGATAACGGCAATTAAAATTATAATCCACTTGGGAAATGTTTCCATATCTTCAGATTTCTTCCCCCCTCTCCCCCTGCCTGCCTGCCGGTAGGCAGGGGGAGAGGGGGTCATTTTATTTCTTTTCCACCAGGGGAGAGCGATTATTCTTTTTCTCTCTCGCAAGGGGAAGGGGACATTCCCTTTATGCGGGACTGCCACTTGTTTGACGTAATTGCTTCTTCAATCCAAAATTCCATTTCCAAATAGCATAAATTGCAGGATAGACGCCCAACTCCATAATGAACGATGTGAAAATACCTCCGATCATTGGTGCGGCAATGCGCTTCATCACATCAGCCCCAGCGCCTGTTGACCACATAATCGGTATCAAAGCCATGAACATCACGCCCACCGTCATCACCTTTGGCCGAAGCCGCTTCACCGCCCCTTCGACGATTGCCTCCCGCAGGTCATCCCAGTTCCTCATCTTCCCTTTGGCCTCCGCCTCCTTATGCGCCAGATCAAGATAGAGGAGCATGAACATTCCGGTCTCTGCATCCACTCCCATCAAGGCAATCAAACCTACCCAGACGGCAATGCTTGTGTTGTAACCCAGTAGATAAAGGAACCAGATTGCACCCACGGCTGAAAACGGAACAGCCAGAAAAATGATCATCGTCTTCGTGATGGATAAGGTGTTGAAGTAAAGGAGCAGGAAGACAAGGAAGATGGTGATGGGCACAACGGTAAAGAGGCGTTCCTTGACCCGCTCCATGTACTCAAATTGACCGCTCCAGATTAACTGATAGCCCACCGGGAGTTTCACATTTTCTCGGATGGCCTTCTTCGCATCGGCGACATAACCTCCAATGTCTCGTTTTGAGGTATCAAAATCCACATAAACATAGCCGGAGAGCCTCCCGTTTTCGTCACGAATCATAGCTGGTCCTGTCTTCAGAGATATCTCTGCCAGCTGCCCTAAAGGAATGCGCCCGACCCCTGAGCCTCCTGCTGGGCTAACTGTTCCTCCCATCCCACCCATTCCACCTGTAGAAACTGCACCCCCCGTCTGGACAGGCACAAGAACTCTTTTTAGTTTCTCCACATCATCCCGGAGTTCCCTAAAATAACGAACATTGACCGGATATCTTTCCCGTCCTTCGATCGTGGTCGTAACGTTCTCCCCCCCAATTGCCGACATCACGATGTTATTCACCTGATCAATGGATAATCCGTAGCGGGCAAGTTCCTCGCGCTTGAGGGTGAAGTCAAGGAAATAACCACCGGCCGTGCGCTCAGCAAAGACGCTCTTCGTGCCTGGCACATTTTTCAGAACCATTTCAATATGCTCGCCGAGCTGTTGAACTATTTCTAAATCCGCACCCATGATCTTGATCCCGATGGGCGTTCTCACGCCTGTCGAAAGCATATCCACCCTGGCCTTGATGGGCATTGTCCAGGCGTTGGAGACACCCGGGAACCGCATCTTTTCATCAAGGCCCCCTGGACCATAAATCAGTTCATCCGGACTTTTATGATCGGGCCAGACTCTCCGAAGAATTTTCTGCAGCCAATCCGGCGCCCATGAGGAATACCATCGAGGCAATTTAGGCCACTCCGATTGGGGTTTGAGTAGGACAACCGTCTCCATCATGGAGAAAGGCGCTGGATCGGTTGCCGTTTCAGCACGACCCGCCTTGCCGAAAACATGATGGACTTCTGGAAAACTCTTCAATACCTTGTCCTGAACTTGAAGTAATTTTTGCGCCTCGGTAACAGAGATACCAGGTAAGGTGGTCGGCATGTAAAGAAGGTTCCCTTCAAAAAGGGGCGGCATGAACTCGGAACCAAGTTTCTTGAAGATTGGAACGGTTGCGATCACAATGAGAACCGCTACAATGACAGTTGCCCACTTATGTCTCAGTGTAAACTCACAGACTGGATGGTAGATCTTCATCAAGGGCCGGCTGATCGGGTGTGTCTCTTCGCTGTGGATTTTGCCGACCAGCAGTCCATTGACGATACGGCACAAAAACTTTGGTTTGAACTTATAGGGATCCATGTGGGTGAAAAGCAATCGTATGGCCGGGTCGAGTGTGATGGCCAAGACTGCTGCAATGGCCATGGAGAAGTTTTTTGTGAAGGCCAAAGGCTTGAAGAGACGACCCTCCACTCCTTCCAGTGTAAAAACAGGCATAAACGAGACAGCGATGACCAGAAGCGCAAAAAAGCTCGGTCCACCCACTTCCTTGACAGCACCAATCACCACATCTTTGTAACTACCAGGCCGGCCCTCGGCATCCCATTTCTCCAGTTTTTTATGTGTCTGCTCGACGACAACGATGGCAGCATCTACCATGGCGCCAATGGCAATGGCAATTCCGCCAAGACTCATGATGTTCGCGGTCAATCCCATCAAATACATGGGGATGAAGGAGAGGATAATGGTGATCGGGATAGTGATAATCGGAACAAGAGCAGATGGGATGTGCCAGAGGAAGATCATGATCACGATGCTGACAATGATCAATTCCTCCACCAGTGTGCCTTTAAGGGTTTCAATCGCATGCTCGATCAACTCGGCACGGTCATAGGTCGTTACAATCTCGACACCGGGCGGGAGAGCGGGCTTCATCTCCTCGAGTTTTACACGAACGCGCTCGATCACCTTCAGGGCATTCTCACCGTAGCGCATGATGACAATGCCTCCGACAACCTCCCCTTCGCCGTTGAGTTCAGCGATGCCTCGCCTGATATCAGGACCTAATGTGACGCTCCCCAGGTTTTTAACCAAAATCGGAGTGCCGCCGCTTCTACTGGTTCCCACCACGATGTTTTCGACATCAGAGACCTTCTTAATATAACCGCGGCCACGAACCATGTATTCGAGACCTGAAAACTCGACCAATCTTCCACCTACATTATTATTGCCTGCTCTTATCGCAGCGATAACACGATCGATAGGGATGTTATAGGCCACGAGCTTATTGGGATCCACGTTCACCTGATACTGCTTTACAAAACCACCGATCGGAGCAACCTCAGCAACGCCAGGCACCGCCTGCAATGCGTATCGCAGATACCAGTCCTGGAAAGAACGCAGTTGCGCCAGATCATTTTCCCCTGTTTTATCAACAAGGGCATACTGAAAGACCCATCCAATAGCCGTCTCATCACGAGCTAATTCAACCTGTACTCCTTGCGGGAGCCGAGGTAGGATGTTGCTTAAATATTCAAGCGTTCGCGAACGTGCCCAGTAAATGTCTGTTCCGTCTTCAAAGATGATATAGACATAGGAATATCCAAAATCAGAGAAGCCCCGGATATCTTTCACTTTCGGAACACCCAGAAGCGCTGAGACGATGGGATAAGTGACCTGATCTTCCATGATGTCAGGGCTTCGATCCCATCGCGAATAGATGATGACTTGGGTATCCGAAAGATCGGGGATGGCATCGAGCGTGATGTTCTTGATGGACCACAAACCCCATAACGTTGCCATTCCGATAAGAAGAAGCACCATGAATTTATTATGGGCACAAAGCTCGATTAGTTTATTGATCATGGAAACCTCCGTAAAATCAGTTCGGAGTGATTAGTTCGCCTGCCTGCCGCAGGCAGGGAGTTCGGAGTTAAAGAAAGAAGATTTGGGTTTCAGCTTTTTGAGTCTCCGAACTCGAAACTCCGAACTCATAACTTCTATTTCCCGTGGCCTGCATGGGCTGAACCGACGCCTCCAATAGCCTCTTTCAGTTTCGACTCGGAGTCGATGAGGAAATTGGCGCTCGTGACCACTTTTTCTCCAGCTTTAAGACCTTTGATCACCTCATAATAGTTATCCACCTTTGTTCCGATCTTCACTTCTCTCGGCTCAAAATAGCCGGAGCCTTTATCGATAATAGCCATCTGCCGAAGGCCAGTATCAATAATCGCCCCCTCAGGTATGACCAACTTGTGACCTAAATGAACCTTGATCTCAACATTGGCATACATCTCTGGTTTCAGCTTTCCATGAGGATTTGGAAATTCGAATCTCACCTTTGCGGTTCGAGTCTCGGGATTCAGGGAAGGATAGATATAGATCGCTTTCCCTGTGAAGGTCTCCTCTGGGATATAGGAGAGCTGGACGGATGCCTGTTGCCCCAATCGAATGAAGGGAAGTTCATATTCATAGATATCGGCGATAAGCCAGACGACAGAGAGATCGGCCAATTTAAACAGTGCCATTCCAGGCATCACACTCATTCCTTTGTAGGCCGCTTTTTCCAGGACAAATCCACTGAAAGGGGAGTGCAGGGTAAGTGTCTTCTTCACCTGTCCGCTCTCCTCCAGGGCTTTGATCTGATCGTCGCTGATATCCCAGAGTTTGAGACGGCGTCTGGCAGATTCCGCAAGGGAATTCCCGCTTGCCGCCACCTCTGGGAATGGACTCTTCACCAGATCTTTCCTTGCCCGCAGTGCGATGAGATACTCTTCCTGTGTGGAGACCAGTTCCGGGCTGTAGATCGTGAGAAGGGGTTCTCCCTCCCTCACGAACCGCCCTGTGAAATCGACATAGAGGTCTTCGATCCAGCCTCCGATTTTGGGTGAGACTGTGACCACCTTCCTCTCATCATAATCCACCCTTCCCACGGTCCGAATCACCTTTTCAAGGGGCTTCATCTCCACCGTTCCGATCTTCACTCCGATCAGTTGCTGGCGTTCGGGTGTGATCTGAACAGCTCCGGGACTCACCTCCTGCATCTTTCCTTCCTTCTGGATCGATTCCATGGTGAGCCCCTTGATGTCGAAATCATCCGTTTTCTTTGCTTCTTGTTTGACCTCCGGTTGATGGTCTTTATGGGTGGTCGTCTCTTTCCCACAGCCGGTGACCAACCATGGCATCAATAATAGAAGAATCATCCAGATTGATCTTTTCATCTTTGCTCCCCCTTTTCAAAGAGTTGCCTTCCAACAATGGCTTCTAAACTTGCCACATTCTTTTCATACTCGGTGAGGGCCTGATGATACTCTAACTCATATCGGTAAAGCGTCATCCGGCTATCGAGCAGGGTCATAAAATCAGCCTTGCCTACCCGATAACCGCTCATGGCTGAATTGATCTGAAGGCTCGCCTGCGGAATGATCCCTGTTTTATAAAGCTCCAACTGCCTCTCCACCCTCTGAATCATCGAGCCCATATCCGTGATCATGAAGAGGATCTCATTCTTCATCGCCCGGTACTGGGCTTCGATGACCTGGATGTCGGCTTTCGTCTCCGCAACTTTCCGGTCCTGCTTCGACTTATAAAAGATGGGGATATTGATCTCCATCATTCCTGTAAGCATATCTCTTCGTTTCATCACCTCCGGGCCACGGCTATTATCCCTCTGACCATAAGCGAATTTGAAATTAAGGTCAGGGAAATATTCTCTTTTGGCAAGTTCATGGGCTTTTTCTTTTGCTTCGATCATCTTCTTCATCCCTTGCAAGGTGGGGTTGATCTCGACAGCCATCTTCTGAAGTTCATCGATGGCATACGGGAGTTTTTTAAAAATTACTTCTGCGGGCTCTCCCACAGAAACTTCCGGAGACCGATTGAGCAGGGCATTTAGCTTTGCTTCCAGGGCTCTCTTCTTCTGGCCCAGCATAATCAGGTCATCGACCATTTTGGAAACCTCGACATGGGCTTTCAGCACATCCTGCTGTATCCCCATCCCAAGGGCGTACTGGGTCTCAGCAATCTTTACAAAACTCTCCAGAATCTCCTTGTTCCTCTGTGTAATTTCCGTAGACCGATAATTGTAAGAAAGTCCAAAATAAGTCGCTTTCACCTCTTTGATAATCCTATTCGTCCTTTCCTGGATCTCTTTAAAAACAGCTTCTGCCTCTTTTTCTGCCATTTCTCCCATGAGTCTTCTCTTTCCGTAAAAGGGAAACATCTGAGAGATGGAGAGCTCCTTCATCGTCATGTCTTCGTCCCTGAAGCTGAAATTGGTGGGTAGGCTTATGATCCCAAGACCTAACATCGGATCCGGAAGAGCACGGGCTTGGGGAATCTTTTCCTTAAAGACTTCCCACCTCTTTCTTGAGGCCAAGATTTCAGGGTTATTCTGAAGGGCCTCTTCAATCAACAGGTCCAGCTTCAGTTGCATATTCTCCGCCTGACCCGAGGAGGAGAAGAAGAGGAAAATGAGGGAGAAAAAGAGAGTTAATCCAAAGAAATTTATCGACTTTTTCACCATCTCTTCACCTTCTTTCTGTTTGGAATGGAGGATTTGATCAATTCTACACCAAGTCTGATGAAACTTAAAATAGATAATTTAAAAAAATTTCAAATTCTAAGTAGTTAGGTTGATGTATTCTTTGCGACCCTTTCTGTTCAATTTATAAACAAAAAGCTCCTGGCCATATAGCTAAACCTTTAGTGGGGTGAAGGCTTTAGCAAGTTGGACCTAATTTCCATTAGGCCCTCGGCCAAGAGCTTTTTTTATTAATTACCTTGACTTATAAAAACCTGATTGCTTTTTTCTCTCCCAATCGGGAGAAATTTATTTTAAATGCTAAATTCTTTACACATTTTATAAGCAATCATTATGCCAAATATGCCAAACCCCTTCATCCCTCTCATTCATATTTCATATTTGAATGATTTTTTAGGTGGGTGAAAGATGAATCGAGGTAATTCCTCAACCTTCCCTGCGGTGGGCATCCATCTCAACCAGCTATTGATGGAAAGAACCGATAGTTGCGGTATGACTGGGTTATAAACGATCGGACAGTGAAATGTATATCCACAATTCATTCTCGTATTTGTGGAATGATCTTCTTCCGAACAATTTCCCATCGCATCTATGGGTAAATAGGAAAAAAGGATGGCGATGATGATAAAGATGCCGGCGATTCTCACTACCCTTCTCCTCAGTTTAAAAAAGAACAGCTCTCAGCCAAACAGCTAAACCTTTAGGGGGGTGAAGGTCTTAGCGTTAGATGTTCAACTGAGAGCCATTTCTTCTGTTTTTCACAATCAAGGCAGTACTCAGGATATCGGGCCCCTCCATCCGGGAAAATAGTTACAATCAGACCCCGGTCCATCGACTCCGCCAACTTTAATGATGCCCAGAAAGCAGCGCCCGAAGAAGGACCTACCCACAGTCCTTCTTCCCTGGTAAGACGGTTCGCCATTTCAAAGGCATTTTCCGTCTTCACAAAGAATGTCCCATCCAAGATGGTTTCATCATAAATGGTTGGCCGGATGGAAGTTTCGATATACTTCAACCCCTCTATTCCATGAAAGCCACTGTCCGGCTGAACACCAAATAGTTTAATGTCAGGATTATACTTTTTTAATCTTTTTCCCGTTCCGATCATTGTCCCACCTGTCCCCACGCCTGCAACAAAGTGGGTCACTTTCCCTCCTGTCTGATGAAGAATCTCGATTCCTGTTGTCTCATAGTGAGCCTCCCAGTTTGAGGGATTATTATATTGATCCGCCTTAAAATACCGTTCTGGATTGGCTTCAAAGATTCTCTTTGCTTCGAGAAGCGCACCATCTGACCCCAGTATAGGGTCCGTGTAGATCAGTTTCACACCATAGGCTTCGAGAGCCTTCCTTCTTTCTTCACTCAGATTGTCAGGAACAACCAGCTCCACTCTGTACCCCTTGATGGCGCCGATCATCGCGTAAGCGATTCCTGTGTTGCCCGATGTGGAATCGAGAATGATTTTATCCCTTGTGAGTTGACCTGACCGTTCCCCATCTTCAATGATTCTCACACCTGCCCGGTCCTTTACGGAGCCTCCGGGATTGAGCCACTCCGCCTTGGCAAAGACCTGAACTCCCCTGAGGTGCTGGGTCACCTGTTGAATCTGAATCAGGGGCGTATTCCCGATCGAGGTCAGCAAAGAGCAGGGCCACTCCTTTTTCAACCCCCTCCGGGATTCCAGTTCATCTCTTATTTGCAAGGCTTCCATAGACGATTCCAATTTTATCCCCTCACCTTTACCCTCTCCCCTGGGGGGAGAGGGAGGGGTAAGGGGGGTTAGATCACTTCAATCTCTTCGGGATAGATCGCATCCTTCTGTACACGGAAGGCTTTCACCAGAGGATTCTTTTCCTCCTTCAATGAAATAATGATGGAGGAGACATCGGGATAGAAAGCCAATCTCACATCGGTCTCGGAAGGAAATGAGATCGTATGCGTATGGGAATGGTAGATGGCCACCATCTCCAGCGATTCCCTGTCCATCTCTTCGAAGACCTTCAACTGCTCCTGGGGCGACATCGAATATCGAATCGGGCTCTGCTCTGCATTCCTCAATTCGAAGGCCTTCTGAACCGTTCCATCCTTTCCGCTCAGAATCCCACAGCATTCCAGGGGCGACTCTTTCCGGGCATGTTCAATCATGGCGATGTAGATGGGTTTTGGAATTCTTATCATCTTCGCCTCTACTTCTTCGGAGGCCCTGTCTCAATAGGCTCGTTGCTCCGGCTCCATTCGATCCAGGAACCGTCATAATTTCTTAACTTCTCAAGGGGAAAACCGATCAGATAGAGACTCACCAAACTGTGAGTCGAGCGCACCCCGGACTGTCAGTAAATATAGATCTCCTTATCCGGAGTCATCCCTAAATCAGTAAAAAGTTCCCTTATTTCCTCGGCGGTCTTCCAGTATCCCTTATTGGGTCCATCCTTTATTAGAACTTCCCTCCACTCAATCCATTTCACTCCGGGAATGCGTCCTGGTCTTACCGCACCCGCAAGGGTCTCCTCTCCCAGATACTCTTTGCTTGCCCGGACATCGATGATCCAGATATCGGAATCCTTCCGGTCGATCAGGGCTTTTAGGTCTTCAGGCTGGGTGAGTAACTCCGGACGGGCATATCCACCACTGGTTATGGCCAATGCCAGTTGGCCTGATATCAGAAGAGCAAGAACTGAGACGAAGGAAAAGGTGAAACCCTCAACCAATCTTTTTAAGTTAGAATTGATCCCCCCCATCTTTCTCTCTCTCCTTACTCCCCCTGCACAATTATTAACATTCTTATAATAATGGCTACATTGATTTATAAAATCCCTCCTACCCTCCCTTTTTCCAAAGGGAGGAAGAATTCCCCTCTTTGGCAAAGAGGGGCGAGCCTGCCTGCCGGACAGGCAGGGGGAGATTTTCACAATGATGTCTGTTCAATTATGAGACCCTTAATAAACCGTAGCCTGACTTCTGCTGTCCAGACTGCACGCCTCATGATAATCAGCCAGCCCCTTAATCTTGGGCTCCTTATTGCAGAGAGGACATGACGGATTCTTCCTGACCTGAAAGATCCTGAATTCCGGTTCAAGAGCATTATAGATCAAGAACTGACCGATCAAAGGTTTCCCAATTTTCAAAATAAGTTTGATCGCCTCTGTAGCCTGAAATAACCCAACTTGCCCGGGCACAACTCCCAGGACGCCTGCTTCGTCTCAGCTGGGGACAAGCCCGGGTGGAGGGGGTTCAGGAAAGAGGCAACGCAGACAAGGACCCCCTTCTTTTGAGAAGAAGACGCTTGCCTGCCCTTCAAATTTAAAAACGCCTCCGTAAATGTAAGGTTTCCCTGTAAAAAAAGACGCATCGTTAACCAGATACTTCGTTGGAAAGTTGTCCGATCCATCGATAATGATATCGTAGTCAAGAAAAATATCGACAGCATTTTGGGGTGTCAATCTCTCCTGATAAGTTACGACCTTGACTTCAGGATTGATTCGAGCGATGGCTCCTTTTGCCGATTCGGTTTTTGGCCTTCCCACATCGGAGGTGCTGTGTAAGACCTGTCTTTGGAGATTAGTCAAGTCCACATTATCAGAATCAATGATTCCCAACGTCCCTACACCAGCAGCCGCAAGATAAAGACCAGCTGGACAACCCAAGCCGCCTGCCCCGACTAATAGAACTTTAGCCTCCATCAGTCGAACCTGTCCATTCTTTCCAACCTCTTTGAGCAGAATATTCCGACTATATCGGGTGAGTTGATCCGGGGTCAATTCGGAATCGGTTACCACCTCATACCCTGCAGCCTCCCATCCCTCAATCCCTTTGGCCATGGAGAAGACATTGTTATAACCCATCTTTTTTAAAAACTTAGCAGCAGCAAGGGAACGAATTCCAACTGCACAATAAATGATTATAGGAACATCTTTTTCGGGCAGAAGGGACTCAGCTTTTTCATCCAATTCATCCATTGGAATAAAGATATCTCCATTGATATAACCCAGCGTTCTTTCCTCCTCTTCCCGAACATCGATGAGAACGATTCGATCCCCATTTTGAATGAATCGATGAGTTTCTTCAATCGGGATTTCGGAGGCATCTTTATTTATCATTAACCACTCTTTAAAAGATTTAATCATTTTGTATGTCCCTACCATTCTTCTATGCTCCTATTATTCTCTATTCCTTTATCCAAGCCAAACTCCCTATCCTACTCAATCACGTCCTTCTCCACCGGTTCAACCTTTACACCGATCTGCTTTAAGTAATCGAGGGCCTTCAGGAATTCCCCCTCTTCTCCATCAATCTCCAAAGTCACCCAGCCCACATTCTCCGTGACATTGGCGCTGCGAATATTGGTGACGATCTTAAAGCGGTGACCGATATTATAGATCACTGGCTCTTGGATCCGTTCCGGAGGAAAGGTAAGGGTCACTCTCCTCTTATTGGAAGAGCCTCCGGCAATGGCAGGGATGATGGAAATCTGATCCCCGTCCTTTACGGGGGTTTCAAGGTTCTGGATAAATCGGATATCCTCATCGTTCACATAGATATTGATGAATCGCCTCACCTCTCCCTGCTCATCCCTGAGCCTATCCTTAAGCCCCGGATAAGTTTCAGTAAGCCATTGGATCACTTCTCCAACCGTATTCCCATTTGCTAAAACGATATCCTGTTCTCCGGCCAGCTTTTTAAGCGGCGTCGGTATTCGAACGCGAATTTCCATCTCTTTCTCCTCTTTAGATATTAAATAGTAGCCTGAAGAGGGACTTCTCTATGCCTCTTCTGATTTGGCGTTACGATCTTCTCAAACTCCGAGAACTTCGCCTCAATAATTAGAGGCCGACCGACCTTGTCCTGAACCGCCTCCTGTGTTTTTAAGCCATTCCCCGTAATTGAAATGAGAATCGATTCATCTCTCGGAATGATCCCTTGATCGATCAACTTCTTCGTCACTCCGACCGTCACTCCGCCGGCTGTCTCCGTGAAGATCCCTTCTGTCCGGGCCAGGAGTTTCATGGCTTCCACAATCTCCTCATCCGATACATCTTCGGCCGACCCTCCGGACTCCCGAATCGTTTTCAGCGCATAGAAACCATCCGCAGGGTTCCCAATGGCCAGAGATTTGGCAATGGTTTTGGGCCGCTGGGGCTTAATCCAGTCGATCCCTTCTTTAAAAGATGCCACAATGGGATTCGACCCCGAAGCCTGAGCCCCGTGAATTCTGGTATCAACTTCATCGAGAAGGCCAATCAGTTTTAGTTCGTTGAAACCTTTCCATATCTTTGTGATGAGGGAACCTCCGGCCATCGGGACAATCACATGCCGGGGCACCTTCCATCCCATCTGCTCCGCAATTTCATATCCAAAGGTCTTCGATCCCTCTGCATAAAAAGGCCGGATGTTGATGTTCACGAAGGCCCATCTGTAATTCTCAGCAATCTCACTGCAGAGCCGGTTGACCTCATCATAGCTTCCTGTGATTCCGATCAGGTTCGTCCCGTAGATCAAGGTACCGAGGATCTTCCCCTGTTCCAGATCATGAGGGACAAAGATGAAACTCTCCAGTCCCCCCTCTGCGGCCAAGGCGGCAACCGAGTTGGCAAGGTTTCCCGTTGATGCGCAGGCGACGACCTCGAATCCAAACTCTTTGGCTTTTGAAACAGCAACGGAGACGACTCTGTCCTTAAATGAGAGAGTGGGATGATTTACCGCATCGTTCTTCAGGTAGAGTTCCTTCACACCCAGGACTCCTGCCAGCCTCTCGGCTCTTATGAGCGGAGTAAATCCGACATTCCTTCCCACGGCTGGCTCCGAGTCCAGCGGCAGGAGTTCCCTGTATCGCCACATCGTCTTTGGCCTTCCCTCTATCTTTGCTCGATTTAGACTCTTTTTTATCTCCTCATAATCATAAACGACCTCTAAGGGACCGAAGCAGAATTCACAAACATGAACCGGTTTGATCGAATACTCCCTTCTACATTCCCTGCATTTTAAACCTTTTATATAGCTCATATTCTCACCTTTTGATTGCGTATTAATTTAAATTCATTGTTTATCATTTCTATCAAGTTTATATTTAAAAGATAAGGGGAAATGAACAAATCTCCCCTTATCTTCTTTACATTATCATATTGTTAACTGTTTGATAAAAAAGAATATTTATCATTTTATAGCCCCCCTTAAAAAGAATAATAATATAGTTTACAACTTATGTCAAGAAAAAAATTAAATATAGTACATGAATCTCCGGTCAAGCTCTTTTTTTAATCCCATCTCTTTGGCCATTTTACAGAGATCTTTGATCGTTATTGAATCAAAATATTCCTTGAGCCTGCTTCCTGCTTCATTCCAGACGATCTGTGTAACACACTCTCCTGACTTCTCACAGGGCTTACTTGAATCTTCAGGACTGACACAGAGTACAGGGTTGATATTCCCCTCAGTAATCCGAATGATCTCGCCTACTGTAATCTCCTCGGGCTTTTTACTTAAAAAATATCCTCCTGAAGGACCTCTCTTGCTGCCAATAATTCCTCCCCTTTTTAGCTTCTGGAATATCTGCTCTATATATCTTGGGGAGATTCCCTCCCGCCTGGAGATGTCCTTTACCTGCGTGCCTAACCCTTCGGAATGATAGGCAATATCAAAAATAGCCCTCACTCCGTAACGGCTCTGTGTAGATAATCTCATTTTTCCACCTAAATAATTGTGAATTAAATATATAATTCTTTATTATATTTGTCAAGATATTTTTTAAAAAATTCCTAACCCCCCAGATAGAGATAGAAAGGGGTCGGGAGGTTCTTTTGGAAAAACCTTGAAGCGAAACCTCTATCCGTTAAACTGCGTAGGTCCGCTTCCGAAAATCACAACGCAAAGGGCAGGACGGCCGATTGTCATGACCTCTATGACCGCTTTACAAGGTTTTGGAGGGAGAACCTTCCGACCCTTTAGGGTCAAGTAACTCCCCATAACCGAGGGGTTACAAAAATTCTACTTCTCAATTAATTGATTCAGGATGGATATAATTTCCGGATGCTTCCAATCCTTGGGACCAATCGCTCTTCCGACCATCCTTCCCTTCTTATCGATCAGGAGGGTTGTGGGAATCCCTTTGACTCCGTAAAGATCAAGGGTAACGCATTTGGAGTCGATTAAGACCGGAAAGGTATAATGGTGTTTATCGATAAATTCCTTTACCTTCTTTTTCTCCTCATAATCGACAGAGATGGTTAAAAAGACGAAGCCTCTCTCTTTAAACTTCTGGTATAAAGCCTCCATGGAAAGCATCTCCTCCTTACAGGGACCGCACCAGGTTGCCCAGAAGTTGAGGAAAACGACCTTCCCCCTATATTGTTTGAGATTTGCCTTTTTACCACTGAGATCTTCGAGGCTGAAATTGGGGGCCATCTGATTACCCTTTACGGGTTGGATCTCTGCCTTTAGAAGGAGGGTATTTATTCCCCCTGCAGAGGAATGAAGGACTAAAAGAAAGAGGATTAAAAAGAGAGATTTAAGATAAAATTTCTTGTTTATCATTGATTGGGTTTCGTCCTCACTTATTCTATACCACTTTTTTCTTTTTTCTTTCAATTGAATTTTAACAGAGGGATTAAAAAATTCGGTTGCCTCCAGATTCATTTTTTTTTATAATTTGATTCATGCGTCAGTCCCATTTTAAGGAGTTCGAAGCTACCTCCCTATACTGCCCTAAGTGCAAGGCGGCCGTGCCGGTGAGAAAGAAGTTGCTTCTGGTCCTGCCCGAAGGCGAGGAGTTCGAATATCTCTGTGCCTACTGTTCTTCTTCCGTAGGAACCAAAATCGACAAGAATGCTCCCCAGATCGAGCTTATTCTCAAACCCTGAATGGGTTATACATTATAATTTTAGGTCATCCCGGTATAACAAAAAATAGGTTGACAATCGCCTCTCTGATAAAGATAATCAGGCAGGTAGGCTTTTAAAAGAAGCCGGGCTTCATTCCTTCCTTTGATTCATCCGTCAACTTGAGAATTTATGGAAAGTGAGTATGGGAATCTCTTCCTTGGATATACCTTGAGGGAGAACCATCGTCATGAAAAGGAGGTGAGGAGAAAAATTTTCAAAAGGAGGCTAAGGTCAGAAGGTCGTCTACCAATCAGCACATCTTAAAAAGGAGGGGTAAACATGGCAGAAAAAAAGGGTTTCCCGATGCCGTTAGAGGTGAAATATCCGAAAGAATTAGAAGGGTGGGAGGAGATGTATCCCCCCACTTATCTATTCAGCAAAGAGAGAAAGGAGTGGGAAGAGAAGCACTTCTGGTTTCATGACAAGATACATGCCCCTGAGGCCATGTATCCGCTCGACCTTATATTTCAGGAAGCATGGCAGATTTCCCTTTCCCAGTATACGACAAGAGTCTTCTGCATCCCGCCCGCCCAGGGGATTGCCCAGAGGATGGTCGGTTGCTACATGTATATTACACCGGTTGCGCCTCCTCCGCCTGAAATCATCGGCGAAAAAGCCGCTCTCTTTGGAAAAAGGGTATTTTATATTTTTGACCACTATGATGAACTCTGGGGAATATGGTTGAAAAAATTTAGAGCCCTGGGTGAAGAGATGGAGAGCATCAAGGTCCCAAAGGAATTCCCGAAATTTGAGCCGGATGATACAGTCTTTCCCGAACCAAAGGGTTATTATACTTCTTTTGAAGTCATCGAGGCCTGGGACAGGCTAGTTAACCTTATGATCAAAGGGTGGCAATACCATTTTCAGTATCTCAATTTGGCCTATCTTGCCTATCTGATGTTTTCAGATACCTGTCGAAAGCTCTTCCCCGGGCTCAGTGAGAGCGTCATTGGAAAGCTGGTCGCCGGCGCTTATGTCCAGATGTTTCGACCGGAAGAGGAATTGTGCAGGCTTGCCCGTCTGGCCGCCGCAGTTCCAGAAGTAGCAAAAATCCTGAAAAGTGATATCTCTCCTGATAAAAAGTTCGAGTCTTTGAGAAAGACTGCAGAAGGAAATGACTGGCTGGTGGAATATGAAAAGTCGAAAGACCCGTGGTTCTATGTCTCCTGCGGCAGCGGCTGGTTCCACTACGAGGGAAGCTGGACGACAAAACTGGAAATTCCCTTTGGATATCTGAAGAGCTACGTGGAAAGGGTCGAAAGGGGAGAGAAGATCGAGAGGGATCTTCCTGCAATTGACAAGGCAAGGGCCGAACTGGCGGAAGAATACAAAAAACTCATCAAGACCGACGAGGACAGGAAAGCTTTTGACGATACTTACAAAGCTGTCCGAACAATCTATAAATATGCAGAGGATCATCTCTTCTGGGTTGAGCACTGGTTCCACACGATATGGTTTGAAAAGGTGAGGGATTTTGGCCGTCTCTTAGTGAAGTGCGGTATACTGAAGGACGTCAATGATATCTATCTCTTTAACCGATTTGAGGTCCCCAACCTCATTGAAGATATGGCAACGACATGGGCATTGGGCGAAGGTGTGCCTTCCGGAGCTAAATACTGGCAGGCCAAGGCGGAAAAGCGAAAGAAGATTCTGGAAGCGGCAAAGAAGTGGAATCCTGTCCCTGCCCTTGGAACTCCGCCTGAAGAGATTGCCGAACCGTTTACGATCATGCTCTGGGGCATTACAACAGATAGGGTGAATGAATGGATGAAGGGAGCCGCCATTGCTCCGGCAGATGTCACCGAGTTGAAAGGATTTGCTTCTTCTGCAGGTGTCGTTGAAGGAAAAGTGAGGGTCGTCAAACTTCTTGAGGAGATCACCAAGATAGAACAGGGCGATATCCTTGTTTGCCCGACGACTAACCCTGCCTGGGCGCCAATCTTTACCAGGATAAAGGCCTCCATCACAGACATCGGCGGCTTGACCAGTCACGCCGCCATCGTATGCAGGGAGTATGGAATCCCCTCCGTGACCGGCACAGGAATCGCTACCACCGTGCTCAAGACAGGCGACACCGTGAAACTGGATGGGAATACCGGAATTGTAAAAATATTGAAACGAGCCTAATCGATTCCTTCTGGAATAATGGAACAACGGAATGGTGGAATGATGGGTTTTTTACTAGCCCATTATTCCATTATTCCAACATTCCATCAATCTATCGCAACAATTTATCCTAAATCGATAAAGGAGTAAGGTTGTTATGCCATACACACTTTGGTTTGACAGAGCTGGTAAAGAGGCCATCGCTCTGGTCGGAGGCAAGAATGCCAGCCTGGGTGAGTTGATCCGGGCTGGTATACCGGTCCCGCCCGGATTTTCTGTGACAACAGATGCTTATCTTGAATTTATCACTGGCAGTCTCAAAACGAAAATCGAAAAAATCCTTTCAAGGATCGATCTAGAGAATGTCGCTTCCTTAGAGGATGCAAGCGGAATGATCCGGCAGGTGATGGCTCAAACCACATTTTCTCAAAAGATGGAAGAAGAGATTGCTTCTAACTACGAAGCCCTTGCAAAAGTATTCGACACACCCGACCTTCCGGTTGCTGTCCGTTCCAGCGCCACAGCGGAGGATCTTCCCGGAGCCAGTTTTGCAGGACAGCAGGACACCTTTCTCTGGATACAGGGAATGGAAGATGTTTTGGAAAAAATTAAACACTGTATGTCGAGCCTCTTTACACCGAGAGCCATATCTTACAGGGTTAAGATGGGATTTCCTCATGAGAAGGTTTTAATCAGTGTTGGCGTCCAGAAGATCGTCGATGCCCGGGCCGCAGGAGTAATGTTCACCCTCAATCCTCTCAATGGAGATCCTTCCAGGGTTGTCATCGAAGGCAACTGGGGGTTGGGGGAGACGGTTGTAGCCGGACTCTGTAATCCCGATAAGTTTGTCGTGGACAAGGTGACCATGGTCATTGAAAGGGAGATCTCTTTAAAAGGTGTGGAATGCATCTTCGATGTCCGGAGAAAAGAGGTCGTTCATGCCGATATCCCTCCCGATCGCCGGGAGATTGAATGTATCGAAGACCAGGAGGTTCTGGAACTGGTAAGATATGCAAGAAAGATCGAAGAGTATTACGGCTGTCCCCAGGACATCGAATGGGCCATCGACAAGCAGAAACCCTTCCCTTTCAATATCTATATGGTCCAGAGCCGGCCGGAAACCGTCTGGAGTCAAAAGAGAAAAGAGCCCATCCTCGGAAAGAAAAGCATCTATGAGTTGCTCATGGAGAAGGCTTTATCAACCGTCAAAATTGGTTCCTGAAGGCATCATGACTCAAAGAGATGAGAGCCCTGGGGCAACCCGCCCAGGGCTTTTTCATTTCTGATCCGGATGAATTCATCCCTTGCACGCCTCATTCAAATCTGTTTTAATCTTTTCTAATATGATGACTCTGAAACGAATGGATCAATCCATGAAACCCGGCAAGCTACCGATCGATCTCCTCAAAAAGGTTTTAAAGAGATATTCCATCGTCGATCCCACCGTTATCGTCGGCCCAAAGATCGGCGAAGATGCCGCCGTGATCGACCCCGGAAAAAAATCAAAGCATTACTGGGTGGTCACCTCAGATCCAATCACCTTTACGACGGATGAGATCGGATATTACGGGGTCGTGGTCAATATCAATGATATTGCCACCAGAGGAGCTACTCCAAAATACTTTCTGGCCACCCTCCTCTTCCCGGAAAAAGGATCGGATCAGAAGATCGTTAATAAGACCTTCCGCCAGATCCACGATGCCTGCCGTCGCTTCAATGTCTCCTTTGTCGGAGGTCACACCGAAATCACACCCGGACTGGACAGAATCATTCTCTCCGGCCATATGATCGGAGAGGTCAAAAAAGAGAATCTGGTTAAAACGAGCGGAGCAAGAGCGGGAGATCTCCTTCTCATGGTTAAAGGAGTCTGCATCGAAGGGACTTCGATCATCGCAAGAGAAAAGGGAAAAGAACTTTTAGCAAAGGGCTTCCACCCTTCTTTTATAAAAAGGGCCAAATCTTTCATCTTCAATCCGGGGATCGATGTGCTTAAAGCCACACAGATCGCCTGTCGTCATGCCTCAATTCACTCCATGCACGACCCCACAGAGGGAGGCCTGATCAATGGGATCATTGAGGTGGCCATCGCCTCCGAGAAGGAGTTTGAAGTCGATTTGGAGAAAGTCCTCATCTATGAAGAGTCCAGAATCCTCTGCCGTCAATTTGGGATGAACCCTCTAGGAACGATTGCGTCAGGATCATTGCTTCTGACCCTCTCTCCTAAAGACCTTCCGGCCCTTCAAAAAGCATTTCAAAGGGTTTCCATCCCCCATCAGGTCATTGGCAGTGTGAAGAGAGGGCCGGCAAGGGCACTGGCAGTGGAAGGCAAGAAGCGAAAAGAGCTGAAACCCCTTGCCCGTGATGAGATTTTAAAAATTTATGAAAAACCTCAACCCTAAAGTGTTGAGTTACAAAACCCCTGACCTGTAACTCAGGGCTTCAGCCCTGAATATGGAAGCAACATTAATGAAAAAGAAGTCTTTCTTGGGTCTTTCGAAGAATGTGAGAAGCCTTGGCTGGGTCAGCCTCTTTAATGATATTGCCAGCGAAATGATCTATCCCCTTCTCCCGCTCTTTTTAAACACGGTGCTTGGAGCCGGAGTGGTCTTCATCGGTCTCATCGAGGGGATAGCAGAAAGCGCCTCCAGCTTTCTCAAGCTCTTTTCCGGCTGGGTCTCTGACCGTTTCCAGAAGAGGAAAGGGCTTATTTTATTCGGATATTTCCTCGCTTCCATCACCCGGCCATTCATCGGACTGGCCACCTCAGCCTATCACGTCCTCTTTCTCCGTTTTTTTGACCGCATCGGCAAAGGGGTGAGGTCTTCGCCGAGAGATGCACTTCTCTCTCAATCCTGCCGTGAAGAGGAGCGGGGTAAGGCCTTCGGTTTCCAGAGGGCCATGGACCATGCCGGAGCTATGACAGGACCACTCATCGCCTCCTTTCTGATGGCGGTTTTCACGAAGGATCTCAGAATCATCTTCCTTCTCGCTTTTATTCCCTCCCTGTTCTGTCTCTGGATCCTCTGGCGGGGTGTCACCGATGTTCACCCCGTTAGAAATTCCAGTCGTTACGACTCGAAACCGAGCGAGGCAATAAATCCCATTGGAGAGAATCGGGACATTCTTTCTAACGGGGTGAAAAAAGAGCAGATCTCTCCCTCTTCTCCCCCCAAACTCAACTGGAGGGGATGGGACAGGAAGTTCAAATACTTTCTCCTCATCATCACCCTCTTCACGCTGGGCAATTCAAGCGACGCCTTCCTCCTTCTCCGAGCTCAGGACCTCGGACTGAATATAGTTACCATCCCGATCCTCTGGTTTCTCTTCCATCTTTCGAAAACGGCCTTCTCTGTCCCGGGAGGCGCACTTTCCGATCGAATCGGTCGAAGAAAGGTGATGATTCTTGCCTGGACGGTCTATGGTTTGGTCTACTTAGGATTTGCCTTTGCCTCAACAGCCCTTCACGTATGGCTTCTCTTCATCGTCTATGGACTTTTCTATGGCCTCGCCGAGGGAACAGAGCGGGCCTGGGTGGCGGACCTTGTGGAGGAATCAAAACGGGGAACAGCCTATGGCGCCTATCACTTCTGTATCGGTATAGCCGCTCTTCCGGCAAGCCTTCTGATGGGCCTCATCTGGAAGGCCGTTGGTGTCCAATGGGCGTTCTCCTTCGGCGCGGTAATGGCCCTGATAGCCGCTTTCTTAGCCATCGCACTAATGGGAGATGATCGAAAAGGGGAAAAGGCATAAACTCGTAAAAAGAGAAATAGGGTGGGGTCAGCCCTTGACTTTAGATAATTTGCTGGAAAATTCTCCAATTCTTTCTATAAACATCTGACCACTCTTGATTACTTATTCGGCGGCATTCCCATTTTTTCCTGCCTCTCAGAAAATTAGAAAAATAGAAAACAACGTCCCCGATTTTCGATTTTTCCCTTAAAATTGGAGGTTGATGGTGATGCTTTTTCGCTGTGTGAAGCTCTCAAGCATCCCTTCGAGGGAGTATTCCCGGCCAAACCCGCTCTGTTTGAATCCGCCATAGGATTGGCCCGGAACAATACCTACCCCCTGGTTGACCTGAACCCATCCCGATTCAATACGATGAGCTGTGTGAAGGGCCTTTCCGATATCGTGCGTCCAGATAAAGGCGGCCAGGCCGTAATGACTCTCATTCGCCATGCGGATAGCCTCTTCCTCCTCTTTCCACGGAATGGCAACCAGCACAGGCCCGAAGATCTCCTCCCGTGCGATGCGCCAGTCATTTCGAACATTGCCGATGATCGTGGGCACCATGAAATAACCCTGGCTGAGCGGCCCTTCTTTCGGCGGAAGGCCTCCTGTAAGAAGGCGTGCCCCTTTCTGCTGGATTCCATTCTCCACATAGGAACAGACCTTCTCGAACTGAGTCCGATTGATGAGGGCTCCCATATCTGTTGATTCATCGAGAGGATCGCCGATCTTAAGACTCTCCAGCTTTTTGACGAGCTTTCCCAAGAAGGAGTCGTAAATTGATTCATGAAGAAAGAGGCGCGAGCCTGCTGTACAGGATTGCCCCTGTCTTGTAAATCGCATGGCCAGAAAAACCCCATCCACCACCTGCGGTTCATCCGCATCGGAAAAGACGATCTGGGGACTTTTGCCTCCCAGCTCGAGGGTAACCGGTACGATGCGCTCAGCAGCAGCCTCCATGATCGTTCTGCCAATCTCATGAGAGCCGGTAAAAGAGAGCTTTCTCACTAACGGATGCCGTGCCAGAGGAATACCGCATTCGGATCCGGTCCCTGTGACCACATTGAGCACTCCCCGCGGCATGAAATCGGAACAGATCTGAGCCATCGTCAGAACGGCAAGGGGTGCCTCCGAAGAGGGTTTAAGAACCAGAGTATTTCCAGCAGTGATCGCCATGGCAATCTTCATTGCGGCAAGACCTACCGGCGAATTCCAGGGGACAATTCCCCCTACCACACCGATGGGTTCCCTCCGTGAATAACTGAGAAGGTTTTCCCCGAGAGGTATGGTCTCTCCTTTGATCTCGCTTGCGACTCCGCCGAAGTATCGGAAGATGTCCGCAGTGAGCATGGCCTCGGGACGGGACTGCGTACGGATAGCATTGCCTGTTTCAAGGGCAATGATGCGGGCGATCTCATTGGCTCTAACTTCAATGACCTCACCGATTTTGATCATCAACCTGCCCCGCTCACGAGGGCTTACCCGCCTCCACTCTTCAAAGGCCCTATCAGCGGCCTGGACAGCACGATCCACATCCGCTGCCTTTGCACGGGGGACTTCTCCGACGATCGAATCTTTCCAGCCTGGATTTTCAACCGGGATGAATTCACCGTCCGAACTCTCAACCCACTGCCCATCGATCAGCATCAGTCGGCGACCCACATCCATATCCCTTAACCTCCTATCCGCTGATCGCATGATTGGCAAGTTTTTCGAGGATTAGGACCAGAGAAGAATGGTCCAGTTCGCTCCCTCCCTGTGCGGCCAGGGCATTGAAGAGCTCCTGTGCCGTGGCTGTATTGGGCAGGCTCAATCCCATGCTCCTAGCTGACTGCAAGGCAATATTTAAGTCCTTTTGATGTAGTCGGACGCGAAAACCAGGGTCAAATTTACGCTTGATCATTCTCTCCCCATGGATCTCCAGAATACGGCTCTGGGCAAACCCTCCCAAAAGCGCAGCCCGGACCTTCATCGGATCAGCACCTGCCTTGGAGGCAAAGAGAAGGGCTTCTGCCACTGCCTCAATGGTCAGAGCCACAACGATCTGGTTGGCCACCTTGCAGGTCTGACCATCCCCATTGCCACCGATATGAACGATGTTCTTTCCCATCAACTCAAAGAAAGGCTTGACTTGATTAAATACCTCCTCTTTTCCTCCCACCATGATCGAGAGGGTGGCATTCTCAGCTCCGACCTGGCCTCCAGACACTGGCGCATCGAGCATCTCCACGCCCATCCCAGCCAGCTTCTTTGCAAATTCTTTTGTCGCAAGCGGTGAGATCGAGCTCATATCCACGACGATTGAGCCTGGCTTTAAACCTTTTGCTACACCCTCCGGGCCGAAGAGCACGACCTCCACATCGGGCGTGTCGGGAACGATGATGAAGATGATCTTTGTTTTCTGTGCCACCTCCCTGGCACAGGCGCATCTCCCCGCACCCAGACTGCATAAATGCTTCACCGATTCCTCGACCAGATCACACACATGAACCGTGTGACCCGCCTTGACCAGATGACCTGCCATGGGTTTGCCCATGATCCCCAGACCAATAAATCCCAACTCTGCCATGTTTTTCCTCCTTATGATTTGAGATAAGGTTTGATCCACTTCAGTCCATCTTCTGTCTTTCCTGCCGGAATATATTCACACCCGATCCATCCATCATAACCCGCCTCATCGACGAAACGGAACAGATTGGCGAAGTTGATCTCTCCTGTTCCCGGCTCGTGGCGTCCAGGAATGTCGGCCAGCTGAATATGCCCGATCTTCGCAAGGTTACTCAAAATCGTCTTCGTCAGATTCCCTTCCATAATCTGCATATGGTAGATGTCATATTGAAGGTAGAGATTGGGGCGGTCAACCTCTTCAAACAACTGAAGGGCATCCCGCGTACGGACCAGATAGAATTCGGGGATGTCCTGATCGTTGAGGGGCTCGATGAGGAAATGAATCCCCTCTTTCTCGAGGGCGTTTGCGGCAAACCGGAGATTATCGACCAGGGTCTGACGAACCTTTTCTGAAGAGACTCCCTGAGGTCTCTTTCCCACCAGGCAGTTGAGACGCGAACATTCCAATGCCTTCGCATATTCAATCGCCGTTCCCACTCCATCCCGGAACTCTCCCTCTCTTCCGGGCAGGCATGCGATGCCCCGCTCCCCTGCCTGCCAGTCCCCTGCAGGAAGGTTGTGCAACACCTGGACAAAGCCATACTTGTTCAGCTGTTCTTTCAATTCATCTTTGCTCCATCCGTAGGGAAACAGATATTCGATCCCTTTGAATCCTGCCCTGGCCGCCCGCTCAAAACGGTTTAAAAATTCGACCTCGTTGAATAGCATGGTGAGATTGGCGCTGAATTTCGGCATGGTCGTCCTCCGCACGATTCCTTAAACTTTAAAATCGTTTAATAAGATTAGGTTGGGGTTACGAAACCCGTTTCGGCTACCGGTTAAGGTTACGTTCAAAGAATTAAGAGATGATAAACGCAGCCTTTTATTAACGATACTGGCATCTTAGCCCTGACCGTTAGACTTAATTTTATAGGTAATCCTTCATGATCGAGCGTCACCCTCGAACCATGAAAATCCCCCTCAGTCCCCCTTTTCCAAAGGGGGATAATTACACCTCCCTTTGGCAAAGGGAGGCGGGGAGGGATTTAAAAAAGTTATTTTCTGGGCAATATCAACTCGATTTTTTTGTGGCGATATTCTTAAAGATCTCCCAGCTCTTCAGAAGTTCAAGGGCCCGCTCGAGCTGGTTATCAACCGGCTTCTTTTCCTTCTCCTTCACCTCTACCTTTGGCTTCTCCTTCTCTTTGACATCGTTCAGGTGACGCTCCAGATCCTTCTCCGTGGGCTGTTTCTGTGGCGCCACCTTCTCCTCATCGGGAAGTGACGGTTTGACGATAATATCAGGCACAATTCCCTTCGCCTGAATGGTACGGCCACTGGGCGTGTAGTAGCGTGCCGTGGTCAGCCGGAGTCCGGAGCCATCTTTCAAAGAAAAGATCGTCTGGACGGATCCTTTTCCAAAGGTCTGGGTCCCGAGGATAATCCCGCGACCGTGGTCCTGAATGGCTCCTGCCACGATCTCCGCGCCGCTGGCGCTTCCTCCATTGACCAGGACGACGAGTGGATAACGCGTGAGGTTATCCTCCTGCGGATGGGCATTAAATTTCATCTTATGTTCTTCTCTTCTTCCCTCAATGGAGACGATGACGCCTGATTCAATAAAATAATCCGACACCTTCACCGCCTGATCCAGAAGGCCTCCGGGGTTGCTCCGCAAATCGAGGATCAAACCCTTCAGTCCCCCCTTTGTCTCCTCCTCCAGGGCCTTGACCGCTTTCTGAAATTCGCTGTCCGTCTTCTCCTGGAACTGAGAGAGTCGGATATACCCGTACTGTTTCTCCAGCACTTCGTATCGAACGCTTCGAATCGGAATCACATCGCGGATCAGCGTGTAATCCTTGGGATTGGGAAATCCCTCCCTCACGATCGTGAGGGTCACCTTCGAACCTTTGGGGCCTCTCATTCGTTTCACGCTCTCCATCAGGGTAAGGGTCTTTGTCAGCACCCCATCGATCTTGAGGATCTGATCCCCTGCCTGAATGCCTGCTTTAAAAGCCGGCGTATCCTCGATGGGAGAGACCACGGTCAGCACGCCTTCTTTCATGGTGATCTCAATCCCCAATCCTTCGAACCGGCCTTTGGTCTCTTCTTGCATCTCCTTATACATATTGGGCGGCATGAAGGCCGAGTGGGGATCTAAGGTTTCCAGCATCCCCTTGATCGCTCCGTAGATCACATCCTTCGATTTCGTCTCCTCCACATACTCCTTTTGAAGCAGACCCAGGACATCGGTAAACACCCTCAAATCTTCGTAGGTGGGATTGGAGAGGGCAGAGACTTTATGGAACCGACCCAGTCCCACGGTTACGCCCAGAATAAAAACCAGAAAGACCACTGAGATGATTTTTAAGATTCTCATCCCTTTTCCTTGTGCCATATCATCCTCCTTGTTTATCATTTCTTCCTCGACTCATTTCCTTCCGGAAGGAACGCCAATTTATCCGGCTGTGAAATCCAATCCATGGGGTCCTGTGCCTTTCCCTGATGCCGGATTTCGAAGTAAACCGAGGGGCCTTTCAGTGATCCGGTGCTGCCCACCAGACCGATTGCCTCACCCTGAGCCACTTCTTCTCCTGCCTTCTTCAGCAACTGGGAACAGTACCCCGAGACCGTAAAGACGTGTTCTCCATGATCAATGATCACGATATTTCCGAACCCTTTGAACCAATCGGCATAGAGGACTTTCCCGGGAAGGACGGCCCGAATCTCCGTCCCCATCGCCGCCTGAATCTCGATCCCGTTCTGCCCCCTCTCCTTGAAAAGGCTGATCACCTTTCCATGAACCGGGGGGGTTAGCCTCCCCTTGAAATTTTCAGGTTTTGCCTTCCCATAAGAGAGAAGGCTCTTCTCCCGCTCCAATTTCTGAACAAGCGTCTGGAGGTTTTTCGCTCTCTCCTCCAGTTCCTTGATCAGTTTCTGATAGACCACCTTCTGGTTCTGGATCGATTTGAGGAGGGCCTGCTTCTCCTTCTTGATGCTCTGAATCTCAGCCTTCTTCTTCCCCACCCCCGAGATATTTCGTTCCCATTGTTGCTGATCCCGCGTCAGTTCTTCCTGATATCGCTCCTTCAGGGCCACCTGATACTGGTAGGTTTCAACCAGACGGGCATCCGAGTTAATGATGACCCTGAAATATTTGTCGATCTTCAACAGATCGGGAAAGGACTGGGAGGTCAGGAGTATCGTCTCCGGAGGCGTTCTTCCCATTTTATAGAGGGCTGTCAATCTCGAAAAGAGTTCTCCCCTGGTCCGCTCCAACCCATTGTTGAGCATGGCGATATGGCCCCTGGTCTGCCCGAGCCTCTCCCTGATCTGAACCAGTTGGCCTTCCATCTGCTTCAACTCTTTCGTCTTTTTATAAAGTTCGGTCTCAAGGGAATTGAGGTTTCCGAGGATGGAAGACTCTTTCCCCCGGATCTCCTTCTCCTTCTCCCTCGTCACGGAGATCTCTTTTTTAATATCGCCGATGTCCTTCTTCTTCTGAGTAATATCCTTCTCAATCTGATCTTTTGGACTTGCCTGAAGGCCGGGAAGGCCAAGGGTTAGGATCAATCCCGCGATGACCCCTATGATCAAAACCTTCCTTTCTCTTTTTATCATCCATTCACCTGCTGTATCTCAAAAACCTCATCGAAGCGACAAAACTGCCGAAGAGACCGAGGACCATCCCTCCCGATAGGATCCATGTGATCGTCTCCCAGGGCAGAAAGAGGATGGGAAGGCCTGCCATCCATCCCTTCATCAAAGGTGTGATCGTGATAAGAACGACCTTATATAATAGAAAGAGGAGCCCCATTGCCATCCCTGCTCCAAGCAGTCCCTGAATCAGCCCTTCCATATAGAACGGGACCTGAATAAACGCCGGATTGGCCCCCACCATCTGCATCGCCTCAATCTCCTCCCTGCGGGAAGAGATGGTGAGCTGGAGCGTATTGGAGACGATGAAGATGATCGCGGCAAGAAGGAGTCCTCCCAAAATCCACTGGGTGAGCCGGACCAGGTGGACCAGCACGGAGAACGTCTCAATCCACTCCTGACCGTACTGGATCTCTTCGATCTGTGAAATCCCCTTCAGATGAGAGATCACTTCGTCGATTTTCGTCTCGCCCCAATAGTCCTTCTTCAATCGAATTTCGATGGAAGAGGGAAGGATGGCCGGCTGAATGCCTTCAAGGAGGTTTTTCTGCCTGCCTAGCCTTGACTCCATAAAAGCCATGGCATCAAAGGGCGATATATAATTGACGGTCTCGACTCCGTCGAGTTGCCGAATCTGTTTTAAAAGGCCTTCCACCTCGCCCAACGAGGTCCCTCTCTTCAGATAGGTGATCACCTCGAATTTCTCTTCCCAGATCTTCAGAAGGGAGGTCAGGTTAAAGGCGATCAGCGAGAAGGACAAAAAGATGAGCAGGGAGATTCCGATGACGGCAATGGTGGTCAGATTGGGAAAGAGATTTCCCTTCATGTTTCGGAGAGCCCGTCTCATCGCATAGTCCAAAAAAGAGATCATCCCTCGGATCTTACCTCTTCACTGCTTTCCCCATCCCCTCTCTTCCCTGCCATGAGTGGAATCACCCGATAGGGATGGCGTTGAATCAAATTAGTATCCTGAGTGGCAAAGACGATGGTCGTCCCCTTCTGATGGAGTTCCGAAAATATCTCCATCACCTTTCCGGTCATCTCATCATCCAGAATGCCCGTGGGTTCATCGGCCAGGATCAGTGAAGATTCCTTGACCAGAGCCCGGGCAATAGCCACCCGCTGTTGTTCTCCAGCGGAGAGGGAGAGAATCGAATCCCTCTCCCTCTCCTGAAGGCCCACCTGTCTCAAGGTCTCAGAGACCTTTGCCCTAATCTCTTTCGACGGATGACCTGTCACCTCAAGGGCAAAGGCAATATTCTCTCTTACATTTCGATCCCTCAGGAGTTTAAAATCCGGAGAAATGATCCCCATCGTCTTTCTCAATTGATAGACTTTTTTAAAGCTGGAATGGGTGAGACGGATTCCGTTGACGATGACTTCTCCGCTGCTCGGTTTTTCAGCGCCGAAAAGAATGCGAAGAAGGCTGCTCTTCCCCGACCCACTCGGACCGGCGATGAAGACAAACTCCCCTGCCGTGACCTCAAGATAGAGATCCGAAAGGGCAGTGATCTGACTGGGATAAGTCTTCGAAACAGAAAACATCTGTATCATTAAGTCAAAACTAACACGAACCCTCTTTTTTTTCAAGAAAATGCCCAAAAGGCAACCGGATTGGGCTACGAATCCGGTTTGTGGGTAGAGAGCCACAGCCTTACCACTAAAAATGCGATCGCAATTATAGTAGTAATTGAAAAGTTATGGGGGCCCTTTCCTATGTGAGGCAAACGGTTATAGAAAAATTTTTCTAAAGAAGATATTGGAGATGTGGTTTCTTCATTTGCCCTTGAATACCGGCTTCCTCTTTTTGAGAAAAGGCATGGCCGCCTCTTGCTAATTCTCTCTCTCCGGAAGAAGGGGCAGTTGAAAAGAGATAGTATCGAGTCGAGCTACTTCAACTTCAGATTCTTAAAAATATCTCCCAGGGTTCCGAGCTTCCCGCTCCTATCCTCCTTCTTCACAAACTTTTCGTAGTCCTCCCGATCCTCCCTCTCCTCCATCGCTCTCTGAGATAGCCTTATTTTTCCTTTTTCATCGATGGAGACAATCTCCACCTGAATCTCTCTCCCCCTTGGGAACTTCTTTTTGACATCCCCTTTTTCGGAAGCTCTCAACTCCTCATTGGGAAGCAACCCTCTTACCTTTCTTCCAAACTGGGGAAGGCGAATAAAGAGGCCGTAAGGCTTGACGTCTTCGACGAACCCTCTCAGGACCTGTCCCGCCTCCAGACGCACCTTATCCAGACCTTCCTCTTCTGAGATCTTTTTCTTTAGACCCGCTTCTTTGATGGACAGCGAGATTCGATGCGCTTCGGAATCAATTCCCATGACCAGCACATCAACCAGATCCCCCTCCTTAAGCAATCGGCTGGGATGGGAGAGACGCTCAAAGCTGATTTCGGAGATGTGAACCAGGCCATCTACGCCTGGCGCCACTTCCACGAAGGCTCCGAAGTCTGTGATTCTGGAAACTTTTCCGCGAATGATCTCTCCTTCCTCAAATCCGAGCCCCTTCTCCCATGAGTCAGGTTCGAGGGCTTTGATGGAGAGAGAAATTTTAGGCCTTCCTTCCTTGCCCGGCTCGATTTTTAACACTTTGACTTTCACCTGCTGACCGGGTTTGAGGACTCCAGAAGGATGATCGATTCTCCCGTGGGAGATCTCAGAGATGTGGACCATCCCTTCAATCCCACCTAAATCCACGAAGGCGCCGAAGTTGGTCAACTTCGTCACCTTTCCCTCGCATTCCAGGTCAGGCTTCAGCCTCTCTAAGGTCTCCTTCGATCTCTTCTCCTGCTCCTCCTCCAGGAGCGCGCGCCGGGATACGATGATATTTTTTCCCCTCTCTTTGATCTCAATAATGCGGAATGGGTATCTCGCTCCGAGATGGTCCTCCGGTTTTTCTGTAAAGATCAAGTCGATCTGGCTTAAAGGGCAGAAGGAGCGAATGCCTGAAAGGTCGATTTCAAAACCTCCCTTGATGACGCTTGAGACTCTCCCTTCAACAGGGATCAAATTTTCCTTTGCCTCGTGTAAGATGTCGAGGGTATCCGCACCATGAACCTTCATCCCTTTGGTGAGATGGATGCCATCTTTGACCGAGGCCACTCGCATCTCCACCCGGTCTCCGGGTTTGACCGTGAGGTTCCCCTTCCCGTCCAAAAATTCGCCAATATCCGCAAGACCCTCGCTCTTTCCTCCCAGATCCACGAAGATCGTATCCTTGCCGATCTTTGCCACCCTTCCAGATACTCTTTCTCCCGGACGCATCCTGCGACCCGGAGCTTCGGAATGGGCTTCTAAAAGCTCTGCAAAACTGACCTCGTGATTACTCTCTTTTTCTACCATCACATCTCACCTTTTAAGAAATTCGAAACATGTCTTCTAAATGACGGGTGCCGTGAACAACGCGGTGAATCTCAACGATTTTGCCGCGAACGATGTAAAAGACAAGGTAGGATTCGATAACAAGGACGCGATACCCCGAATTTTTAAGTTTGTCATCTCTTGGTATATGGCCAAGAAATGGATAAATTCTAAGACGGCCGATGCGCTGGTCTAGCTTTTCGATAAAAGCTTCGGCATTGGCCGGACTATCATCCGCAATCCAGTCGAAGATTGAGATCAGATCATCAACGGCAATGGGGAGGTAGCGGAGAGTATATCTATTTGCCATGCAAGCGGCGCCTAAGCTTTGTTATGACTTGAGAATGGGGAAGCCCCTTTTCACCAGCCGCGGCTTGGGCTTGGGCCACCGCAAGTTTTCCAAAGAGTTCGACTCTTGCTTTGAGTCGCTCATAATGCTCGATACTCATGACCACAAGATCGCCTTCCCCGTTTGTGGTCAGATAAACGGGCTCATCCTGTTCATGACACAAGGAAGCGATATCCCTTGTTTGATTGCGCAGGCTTGAAATCGATTTAATGATAGGCATGGCTCCTCCTCCCGATGCGGTTTGTCAAAGAAACTTTATCACCTAATTTTGATAAAATCAAGAACATATTTGTTGCACCTTTCAAATAAAGGGGAGGGATCAGACCCTGACACTTGATTCTTCCGCATCGAAGGCTGAGGATTCGCTTCTAACGCTGATTAAGGTAATACTAAAACTTCTAATGTCTTTGGCGTAGTATTTAATTACTGTCTTACTTTTTCTCCTGAACGGAAATCAGTTCAACCTCGAAGATCAGAGTGGCATGGGGGCCGATCTGGGGTCCTGCGCCCCTTTCCCCGTAGGCGAGCGGGGAAGGAATGAAGAGCTGCCACTTCGCTCCCTCCTCCATCAATTGTAGGGCTTCGGTCCAGCCCGCAATCACTCCGTTTACCTGAAAACTGACGGGTTGCCCACGACGGTAAGAACTGTCGAATTCGGTTCCATCAATCAACGTACCCTTGTAGTGAGTGGTCACGGTATCGGTCAATTTTGGTTTTTTCCCACTGCCCTGCTTCATCACCTTATACTGCAGGCCGCTGGGCACGGTCACAACTCCCTCCTTATTCTTGTTCCCGGCAAGAAAGGCTTCCCCCTCCTTCTTATTCATCTCTCCTGTTTTTTTCATCATCTCCTCCTGTTTGGTCTTCATCTCCTTCTGGAATGCGGCGATCGTGTCTTGCATCTCCTTCTCTCCCAATAAGGGTTTATTGCCGGAGAGTCCATCCTTCAACCCTTTGAATAGGATATCCGGATTAATATCCATCGCCTGTTTTTTCAGGTTCGTCCCGATATCCATCCCGATGATGTAGCTCACCCTGTCCTTCTGATTTTTAGGCGCCCCCTTCTCCTCTCCCAGGACCTGACTTGAAAAAAAGAGAAGCCCTAAAACGACGATCCATTGGTATCTCATGTTGACCCCTTTCTGTATAAATATTTTTTGCTAAAGTAGATGGGCGTTTTTCAGCATCCTGTTAAATTGTAAAAGGGTATTCCGGGGATTGCAAAGAAAAAAAGGAGCGTCCGGCTATATCAGCCGGCGCCCCCTTCTATTTTCTAAACCTTCCCTAACCTCTTACATCAATCCTGCGATCGATTTCTGGGCAAACGAGAGGACATTCGCGGGAAAGATTCCCATATAGAAGGTCCCGATCAGGGCCAAAATCAGGGCGATCACCGGCGCCGGTGAAAACTGAAGTCCAGTGATCTCCCGCTCCGATTCCCTGAAATACATCAACACCGTCACCCGTAGGTAGTAATAGACGGAGATGGCGCTATTGAGAACGCCGAGAATGGCCAGCCAGTAAAATTTCGCTTCCACCGCCGCACTGAATATATAGAGTTTGGCCATGAATCCGCCCAGGGGAGGAATCCCCGCCATTGAGAGGAGGAAGACGGTCATCGAGGCAGCCAGAAGGGGATACTTGAAACCCACTCCTGCATAATCGGTAATCAGGATGTTCTCCTCCCCTTTCTTGCCAAAGAGGATCACGCAGGTGAAAGCCCCGAGATTCATAAAGGCATAAGCCATGAGGTAGAAGAGGATTCCTGAAATTCCCGACTTGTTTCCGGCGACAAAGGCAACGAGGATATATCCGGCATGGGCGATGCTCGAATAAGCCAGCATCCTCTTGATGTTGTTCTGGGAGATGGCAATGATGTTTCCGACGGTCATGGTCGCGACTGCGATGAGCCACATGATCGAGGTCCAGTCCGGACGAAATTCCGGAAGCGCGGTGAAGAAGACCCGGATCAGGGCTGAAAACCCTGCCGCCTTCACACCCGTGGCCATAAAGGCAGTGATCGAAGTCGGAGCTCCTTCATAAACATCGGGCGTCCACATATGAAAAGGAACGGAGGCGATTTTGAACCCGAAGCCGATGGTGAGGAAGGCCAGGCTCATCAGGAGCATCGGATTGTCAAGAAGTTTTTTCGAGGCGATGTAAGAGGCGATATCCTTCAGATAGAGGGACCCTGTGGCGCCGTAGAGAAAAGCAATTCCATAGAGGAGAAAACCGGTGGCAAAGGCGCCGAGGAGGAAGTATTTGAAGGCCGACTCCACCGACTTCCGGTCCTCCCTCAGCATTCCGGCCAGGATGTAGATGGAGATGGACATCGTCTCCAGACCGAGGAAGATGACGATCAGATGGGTCCCGGCGGCCATGAGCATCATCCCGAGTGTGGCAAAAAGGATGAGGGCATAGTATTCCCCGAATCCGATCCCTTCTCTGGAGGCATAGCCCATCGAGATCAGGACAGTCAGAAAAGCGATGATGAGGATCGTAATTTTGAAGAAGATGGCGAATCCATCGGAAGTGAACATCCCTTCAAACCCCGTTTTATCCGATCCCACCAGGGGAAGTGTATAGAAGAAGGCGATGACCACACCGATCAGACTGAGGACTCCGAGATGTCCCTTCTTCTCCCCCTTCGGTGCGAAGACATCGACAAGAAGGACTAAGAATCCAAAGGCGGCGATGATGATTTCCGGCGCAATGAGATAAAGATCAATTTCTGGCAGTTTCATTAAAAATCCTCCAATGAAAGGAAAAAATCAGTTCGGAGTATTGAGTTCGTAGTTCGGAGTATCTATTTCTAAAACTCCGAACTCTGAACTCCGAACTCATAACTTATCATTTCTTAATCTCTGCGACCTTTGGTGCAGGCAGATCGGCTTTCATCTCGACCCTCCCCCTGAAGTCCTTCAGGAATTTCTCCACGCTCACATCCATCTTGCTGAAGAAGAGTTTGGGATAGATCCCCATAACGAAGATCAGGGCCACCATGGGAATGAGGGTGATGACCTCCCGTGCATTGAGGTCCTTCAGCCCTTCGTTTTTTGGATTGGTGATCTTTCCGAACATCACCCTCTGGAACATCCAGAGCATGTAGGCCGCGCCCAGGATGACTCCCGCCGCAGCCAGGACGCCATAGACGATATTGGCCTGGAAGGCCCCTAAGAGGATCAGAAACTCTCCCACAAACCCGTTCGTCCCGGGAAGTCCGATGGAGGAGAGGGTGACGATCATAAAGAAGACTGCAAAAACCGGCATCACCTTCGAGATGCCTCCGAAATCGGAAATCATTCGGGTGTGTCTCCGCTCATAGATCATTCCGACGATCAAGAAGAGAGAGCCTGTGCTGATCCCGTGGTTGAGCATCTGATAGATTGATCCCTGAACGCCCTGCGTGTTCAGGGCAAACATGCCCAGCATGACATAGCCCAGGTGGCTGACGCTCGAGAAGGCAACCAGCCTCTTCAGGTCGGGTTGCATCATCGAGACCAGCGCTCCGTAAATGATCCCGATGAGCGCCAAAATGGAGATCAGTGGCATCAGGTCTAAGGCCGCATTCGGAAAGAGGGGGATGGCAAACCGGATGAAGCCATAGGTCCCCATCTTCAGAAGAACGCCGGCCAGAATCACGCTGCCTGCGGTCGGCGCCTCGGTGTGCGCATCGGGTAACCAGGTATGAAAGGGAAACATCGGCACCTTGATGGCAAAGGCTAGGGCAAAGGCGCCGAAGAGCCAGTGCTGGGTGCCCATGGGGATTCCCAACTTGTAAAGTTCAAGCACATCGAAGGTGCCCCTCCCTGTTGCCTTCAGGTTGATAAAATAGAGGACCAAAATGGCGACAAGCATCAGCACGCTTCCGGCCATGGTGAAGAGGAAGAACTTGATCGCCGCATAGATCCGCCTCTGTGGATTTCCCCAGATGCCGATGAGGAGGTACATCGGGATGAGCATCACTTCCCAGAAGACATAAAAGAGGATGAGGTCCAGAGCCACGAGCGCACCGATCATTCCGGTCTCGAGAAAGAGGAAGGAGATCATATACTCCTTCACCCTGAAGGTGATCGCCGTCCAGGAACAGAGGATGCAGAGGACGGTCAGGAAGGTAGCGAGCAGTACGAGAAGGAGGCTGATCCCATCGATCCCGATTTTATAACTGATCCCGTAGGCCTCCACCCACCACCAGTCCTCTAAAAACTGCATGGCCGCAGTGGCGGAATCGAATTTAAAGAACAGGGGCAGCGAGGCCACAAATTCGACCAGCGCAATAGCCAGGGTCGTCCATCGGATGGTCTCCTCTTTTTTAATGAAGAGGAGAATGATCGCCCCTGCCAGCGGGAAGAAGATCAAGAAGGATAGAATGGGAATTCCCAAGATGTCCATGAAATTGGCTCCTTTTGCTTATACGAATGATGCGAATGACACCGAATTGGGCGAATGAAGACTTGGAGAATATTTGATTAATTCGTTATCATTCGTTTTATTCGTTTTTTCCCTTAAAAGAATGCCCGCATGATGTAGTAGACGGCCAGGATCAGTCCGCCGAGAACGATCGAAAAGGCGTAGTTCTGAACCAATCCTGTCTGCATCTTCCTCGTAACGCCGGACAGCCATCCGATGAAATAGGCGATGCCATTGACCGTTCCATCGATCACGAACTCATCAAACCCCTTCCAGAGCCCTGTGCCCAGTCTCTTCAGGGAGTTGACGAAGAGGACCTGGTAGAGTTCGTCCACATAATATTTATTGGAGACCAGTCGATACAGCCCACTCCATTTTTCAGTCAGCATCTTGGGCAGGGCCGGGTTCTTCAAATATAAGAAGTAGGCGATTCCGATCCCGATGAGGGCAATCACAACGGACACAGCCATCAAAAAGATTTCCAGAGCTGCGGAATGGCCTTCTGCCCCTCCTCCTGCGGCCCATGCCTCGGAGATGAGGGAGAATATGGCCTGGGCTTTTACAGGCTCAGCGCTTCCGCCCACCACCGGCGCTAAGAATTCATGGATGTGGTTGGCTCCGCCCAGGACATGGGGAATGCCCACATAGCCTCCGATGATGGAAGCCACAGCCAGAACCATCAGAGGAACGG
>Ga0315277_10000448_pt1 | contig 65768 bp, 47 predicted proteins | sample YL17G05_15_MG_FD_203695 | JGI IMG/M metagenome (GOLD analysis project Ga0315277, IMG submission 203695) | Sediment microbial communities from Yellowstone Lake, YNP, Wyoming, USA - YL17G05_15 | ecosystem: Environmental > Aquatic > Freshwater > Lake > Sediment | place: USA: Wyoming | collected...
CACCCAATTTGGGCGTATGCAATACGCCCCTACAAAATGCGCATTGCGTTGCAAAAAAACTTGATTTGAATTCTTTGCGTCCTTTGCGCCTTTGCGGTAAAAAATGGATTGGGGCTTGCGTGGGTAAAATTCAGCGCGAGCCAAGGGGAAAACGAAGCACGGGCAAGAAGTTCAAGCAACTTAAAGGAATCGCGACTAAAGTCGCTCGCACGAAGATGTTTAAATCTGATTTGATGACAATCGCGACTAAAGTCGCCCGCACAGTTGAGGGTTGCGAGTTGCGAGTTCCGAGTTCAACGCGAAACCCGAAACAAAAAATGCCGTGCATCGTCAACATTGCTTGCTAATTGATCGCCCTGGCGCCTGGGCAAAAAAATATTTGCCCTTGAAACAACAAAAGCGGAATTGACGGGATTGGTGCGTCTGGCGCTTGATTTTTGCAAGTGATTGAAATCGCGCCTTCCGCCTTCGCCGACAGATTGTCCGAGCAGGAAGTCGCCGACGCGCCAAAGCCGCTATGGCGACGGCGCGAGGCTACGGCGGACAGGAAAGGCGCTCGCACATTAAAACCAAAAAGAAATTTCTTTGCGGCCTTTGCGACTTTGCGGTGAAGATTGATTTGTATGCGGACCCGCCTCCGCCATCATCCTTCGCTAAAGCTATGGATGACAAGAAGCTTCGGAAGGCAAGCAAGAGTGTCCGGCCCCGAAACAAGATTGTCTGCGCCACGAATCGGGACTAACTTGTGCTTCCCTTGAGGACGGAGGAGGAATTCGCTGGGGGGATTTGAAAAAATGCAGGGGTTGATTTAAGTTGGAAGCTGGAGAAGATGAGAGGGATAGGAGGCGGAGATGAGGAGCCAGGGATTTCGGATTAGTCAGGATCAGATCGCAAGGTCCAACCGGAAATTTCGGGAAGATCTGGACGCTGAGTATCAGGCGCTGGGGATGATGCTCAGACGGAGGAAGGTTGAGATTGATGAGGTGGTGAAGAAACTGCGGGGGTTTCAGGTTGCGATTCCGAGTTGGGGAACGGTCACGGGCGGGACCCGGTTCGGGAGATTTCCGATCCCGGGATTGCCGCGGGACATTTTTGAAAAGCTGGACGATGCCGGGACTGTGCATCAACTCACGGGCGCGACTCCGAGGGTGTCGCTTCATTTTCCGTGGGACAAGACCGACGATCTGGGCGGGTTGAAAAAGCGAGCGCGCTCGCTGGGCCTGGGTTTTGACGCGGTGAATTCCAACACTTTTGAGGATCAGCCGGGCCAGGAATGGTCTTACAAATTCGGAAGCCTTTCTCATACGGAGCCGGAGGTTCGGGACCAGGCGGTGGCTCATAATCTGGAAGTGATCGGGTCGGGAAAGAAGCTGGGAGCCAAAGCGATTTCCATCTGGATCGGGGACGGGGCGAACTTTCCGGGCCAGACTTCGTTCCGGAAATCCTTTGCGAGGTATATTGAGAGCTTGAAGAAAATTTTTCGGGGAATGCCGAAGGATTGGAGAATGTTGATTGAGTATAAGCCGTTTGAGCCGGCTTTTTATTACACGGTTCTGGCGGATTGGGGCTCGGCTCTGATGGCGAGCATGGCGGTGGGAGAGCGATGCCAGGTGCTGGTTGATCTCGGTCATCATTTACCGGGAACGAATGTGGAGGCGATTGTGGCGCGGCTGATTCAGGCCGGGAAGCTGGGCGGATTTCATTTGAATGACAGCCAGTATGCGGATGACGACCTGACCGCGGCGTCTATTGCTCCATATCGTTTGTTCCGGATTTTTTGGGAGCTGGTCTCGGCGCGGGCGGAGTTGGGCGGGAAATTTCAGCCGGCGTATCTGATTGACCAGAGCCACAACTTGAAAGACCCGATTGAGGCTTTAATTCAGACCACAATGGAACTGCAGATCATCCGGGCCAAGGCTTTGCTCATTGACCGGGAGGCATTGAGCTTTTTCCAGGACCGGAACGATGTGCTCCAGGCGGAAGCCGAGCTCAAGCAGGCGTTTGATACGGACACCAGGCCGATTGCGGGGATGGCGAGGATGCTTTCCGGCGGGGGCATCTCTCCGATTGAATTGTATCGGGAGAGCGGGTATCGGAAGGCCAAGAAGAGGGAGCGAGGCGGTTGAGGAGGGGGGAGTTGAAAAAAGCGGGAGCAGGGAATTTTCTGGCGATGGATCTTGGGGCCGGCTCGGGAAGAGCGGTTCTGGGGAGATTCGGCGAGCGGCATTTGCGGCTTGAGGAAATTCATCGGTTTGAAAATCAGCCGGTGGAAATTGAGGGAACGCTTTACTGGGACGCGCTTTCATTGCTGCGGGAAATCCAACAGGGGATCCGGATCGGGTCTGCCCGGGTTAAAGGAAATCTTTCCGGTCTCGGGATTGACACCTGGGGGGTTGACTTCGGACTGCTGGATCAAAAGGGACATCTGATCGGGAACCCGGTGCATTACCGGGATGAACGCACGAACGGCATAATGGAGAAGGTTTTTGAAATCGTTCCGAGAAAAAAAATATTCCAGATCACCGGCATCCAATTCCTGCAATTTAATACCTTGTTCCAGTTAGCGGCGCTCAAATTCCGGGGCTGGCCGGACCTGGATCGGGCCGAGGCCCTGTTGATGATGCCGGATTTATTTTCATATTTTCTCTGCGGGCGGAAAAGCTCGGAATTCACCATTGCGAGCACCACCCAGTTTTATGATCTCAAGCAACAGACCTGGGCTTATGATCTGCTCAAGCGGCTCGGGATTCCGAGTCATCTCTTGCAGAAAATCATTCCAGCCGGAAGCATCATCGGCGAGCTTGAAAAAACGATCCTGCCCGGGCAGAAACGGAAAATCCCGGTAATTGCCCCGGCCTCTCACGATACCGGGTCCGCGGTGGCCGCGGTTCCCGCGGGCGCGGAGGATAAGCCGGGCGAATGGGCGTATCTATCTTCAGGCACCTGGTCGCTCCTGGGAATTGAAATCAAGAAGCCGATTGTGAATGAGCTTGCGCTCCGGTTCAATTTCACGAACGAGGGCGGGGTCGCCGGGACTTGCCGGTTTCTCAAGAACATTGCGGGCCTGTGGCTGATCCAGGAATGCCGGAGAATCTGGAGTTCGGAGCAGAAGCGGGAGCTCGGATTTCAGGAGCTGATCCGGGAAGCGCGGGCGAGCGAGCCGTTTCAGCATTTCATAGACCCGGATGATCCGATTTTTCTTAGGCCGGCGGATATGCCAAAAGCGATTGCGGAATTTTGCCGGAAAACCGGACAGCGAATTCCGAGGGATCGCGGGAGCATCAGCCGGTGCATTTTTGAAAGCCTGGCTTTGAAATATCAATTGATCCGGAAACAGCTTGAGCGGGTTTCCGGCCAGCGGATTGAAAAGCTGTATGTGGTGGGAGGCGGAGCCAGGAATGAGCTATTGAATCAGTTCACGGCCAATGCGCTGGGGATTCCGGTCCTGGCCGGGCTGTCGGAGGCGACCGCGCTCGGGAACCTGGTGGTTCAGGCGATGGCGATGAAGCTGATCCCGGACCTGGAAGCCGGCCGAAATCTGATCCGCAAATCCTTTCCTTTGAAAGCCTATGAGCCCAGGGACCAATCCCGCTGGCAGGACGCTTCTGGAAGATTCGGCAAGATGATCGGGAGGGCGAATTGTTCCGGTTAAGGTCTCTCAATATTTTCGGGCTTGACCGGGAAGGAAAAAATGGCTAGAATGATTCCAGCTGATTTTTTCAGGGCAGATTTAAATCAGCAACTAAAAAAAACGGGTGAAGCCCGAAAAGGAGGAAATGATTATGAGTACCGAACAACCGAAAACTGAGCAGCCGAAAAAGACCAGTAGTGGACTAGATGAGAATATTGCGAATCTGGTTTGTTACCTGGGATGGTGGATTACCGGCTTGATCTTTTATTTTATTGAGAAGGACAATAAGAATATCAAGTTCAACGCCACCCAGTCCATTATCACCTTCGGGGGAATAACCATCGCAATGATTGCCTGCTCCATTCTCTCTTTAATCCCTTTCCTCGGTCTGATTTTTATGGTTCTCGGATTTGTGGTCTGGGTGCTCGGGATCGTGCTCTGGATTTTGCTGATGGTCAAAGTCTATCAGGGTGAAAAATATAAATTACCCTATGTCGGCGATCTGGCCGAGCAATATATGGATAAATTCTAATTCCGGCTTTTCAAGCTCCGGCCGGTTGAGCCGAGGCCTTTTCCCTTGGGCCCGGTTTGCGGAACGCCCTGATTGCTTCTATCAGAATCAGGACTGCCAGCACCAGCAGCAGGATTGCCACCCAGCTCACCGGATCGCGCGCGATTTTGAATTCTCCGGCCGGGCTTAAGAATCCGGCCTTGACGAACCGGAGCAAAGACCAACTGCTCATCACATACATCCAGACCGCGGGAACACCGGTGACCAGGAATACCCAGCGCGCCCGGTATTTCCGATACAGCCAGACGGTAATTGCGACCAGGGTCAGCGCGGCTAAAAGCTGATTGCTCGCTCCGAACAATGACCAGAAAACCTTCCAGGCCGGAATCGGATTTCCCATCGCATCTTTGGTCTCCTGCATCACGAAAAACAGGGGCGTCCCGGCAGTGACTGCGGTGGCGGCATATCTCCCGATTCCGCCCTTGAGCCCGAGCAGCTCCTGCAGAATGTATCTGCCCAGCCGGGTGCTCACATCCAGGGTGTCATAGACAAAGGTGGTGAAGGCGAGCAGGCCGAAGGAAATCCCGAACGCGGGCGGGATCCCGATCACTTCCATAAAATTGCCGATGCCCAGGCCGTAAATCAGGTTGGCTTTCAATGAGCCTTTAAGCACCGCGGCATCTTTGGTCAGCATCATCACGCAGGCCAGCGCCAGCAAGGCCACCAGGGCTTCCAATAACATACCGCCGTATCCGATGACCTTGACATCGGTCTCGGTCTTGATCTGCTTGGAGGTGGTGCCGGAGGAAACCAAAGCGTGAAAGCCGGAGCAGGCGCCGCAAGCCACGGTGATGAACAGGAGCGGAAACAAGGGCTCGCCTTTGGCCGTGGCCCAGCCGGTGAAAAAAGGATATTGCACGACCTTCCCTCCGAAAATCACGCCCAGGAGTCCGGCCGCGAGCGCGATGTAAAGGAAAAATCCGCCCAGATGGCCGCGGGGCTGGAGCAATAGCCACATCGGGACAATGGAAGCGATGAAGCAATAAAACAGCAGGAGCACATCCCAAACCTGGCGGGACCGGTTGTCGGTTATTCCGAAAAGGACGGCCAGGTCCAGCGGAATATATCGTCCGACCCAGATCGCGACCCCGACCAGGGGCAGGAAAATGATGGTTGCCCGGAGCAAGGACAATTTCGCGTAGCGCATCAGCAAGCCCATCATCACCGGCAATGCCAGATAAAGCATGGACGAGCTGGCAATGCCCCCGCCGGTAACCGTCATTCCGTTCTCCAGGGTCTGCCTGCCCACAAACGAGCTGGCGACAATATCGGTGAAAGCCACGATGATATAAACCAGGGTGATCCAGACGAAAATCAGGAACAGGTAATAAGTCCGCCGGCTCATATACTCGCGGACGATCTCGGCAATGGACCGGGCTTTATGCCGGACCGATGCGATCAGCGAACCCAGATCGTGAACCCCGCCGATAAAAACGCTCCCGATCAAAATCCAGATCAGCGCCGGTCCCCACCCGAACATCACCCCGGCCAGGATCGGACCCACAATCGGCCCGGCCGCGGCGATCGCGGAAAAATGCTGACCCAATAAAAACTTGGAATCAATCGGCACAAAGTCCACATCGTCCCGCATCTCCACCGCCGGCGTCTTTGCTTTCGGATCCAGCTTGAATAACCGGGCGAGCAAGGTCCCATAAGCAAAATAGCCGATCAGTAAAAATGCCCCGCACCCTGAAATTAACACCAAAAGGCTCATCTTACTTATCCTTCCCTGATTGAATTCTTGATTGATATTAACACCGGATCCGGCATCATTCAAGAAAAAATTCCAGCGCCGCGCGACATCAGGCGCCGGACACTTTTCTCCGACCGGGAGCGGCATTCCGGTCAGTGAGGCCGGACATTCCTGCCCGCTTCCTTTAAGCCGATTGAAGCATCCCCTCCGCGTGATATATTATAGATTATGAGAATCGCGCTGGTTTTTCCCAGGCTCCGGAAACAGGTGCACGGAATGTGGCCTTCGCTCGGGCTTTTAAGTCTGGCCACCGTGTTAAGAGATGCCGGGGAAGAGGTGAAAATTTTTGACGCCAGCTTTGACTCCAGCCTGGACCGGGTTAAAGCCGGGTTGAAAAAATATCGGCCCGGTCTGATCGGGATTTATACCCTCACGGATTTCTTCCGCTCCGCTGAAGAGCTCTCGGAATTCGGGCGTCAACTCGGAGCCAAAACCGTTCTGGGCGCGGCGCATCCGACCATCCTTCCGGAGCAGACCCTGGAGGAAATTCCCGGGCTGGATTTCATCGTCCGGGGAGAGGGCGAGAAAGCGATCCTGAATCTCCTGGCCGCGCTCCGGGGCGGGCTGGATTTTTCTCAAGTGCCCGGACTCGGCTTTCGGAAAGGCGGAGAAATTATTTTGAACCCGCTGGCGGAGGAGCCGCTGAATCTGGACGAGTTGCCGATTCCGGACCGGGACCTGTACGAACATTTTCCCGGGTATCTCCGAAACCGCGCGATCAATCTCCACATCAGCCGGGGCTGTCCGTTTAGCTGCTCGTTCTGCCAGCCCACGCTCCAGCTGATGTTCGGGAAAAAACTTCGCTATCGCTCGCCGGGGCTGGTGGCGGAGGAGCTGAAATTGCTGAATCGCAAATATCGGATTCGGGAATTTTTCTTTCACGACGACATCTTCACCGTGAACCATCAATGGCTGTCCGGGTTGGTGGAAAAGATCAATCAGGCGGGCTTGCGCAAGGGATTTCGCTATGCGGTGAACAGCCGGGTGGATACCTTTGACGAGCCGATCGCGCGCCTGCTTAAGGAGATGGGCGTTTATTATGTGCTCTTCGGCCTGGAGAGCGGCTCGCAGGAAATCCTGGATCAGATGAAAAAAGGCACCACCATCAAGCAGGCGGAGCAGGCGTTTGAGCTCTGCCGCAAATTCGGATTCCGAACTCACGCTTATATCGTCCTGGCCGGCCCGGGCGAGACCAAAGCGACCCTGGGAATGACCGAAAAGATGATCTCTGAGCTCCAGCCGGACACGGTGCACATTTCCATCTGCACCCCGCTGCCCGGAACCAACCTGGCCAAAGACGCCCAGGAAAAAGGCCTGATCGGCGTTCAGGATTATTCAGATATGGACTATTACCTGAAACGCACCAGCTCGGGAAAGCTTCCGCTTGCGATTCCGGGTTTGAGCTACGAGGAAATTTTGAGTGCGCGCGAGCGGATTTTGAAAAAGCGGAAATGGTTTATGTTCCGGGATAATTTGGCCAACCTGGCCGGGGATTTCCTTTATGACCCGTCTCCGGGGAAATTGGTCTTCCGCTTGAGCTTTTATCGGAAGATGCAACATTATTTCGGATGAGGTTTTAAGGTTTGCGAGAAAATCAAACTCAACCCCGCTCAACCCTGTTCGGCATCGGCTTCGCCTCTCTCATCCTGTTCCAGCTTTTGAGCACAATCCTCTGCTTCAAAACCCCGGCGGAGCTGTTCCGAGCCGCGCCGATCATCAACATTGACTGGTGCTCGCAGTATTACTGGAGCTTTGCCGCCCGGAAATTCTTCTCGGAATCTCATCGGCTCTGGGGATTTGACCCGTATTATATGGCCGGCTACCCGCTGGATTTTATCTTCAACTCCGCCCTTCCGGTCCAGGCAGCCGGCATTATCTTCCGGCCGGTCCCGCTCGGGCTGGTGATCAAATGGTTTTTCTTGTTGAGCTTCTCAGCCGTGCCCTTCATATTCTATTCTTCGCTCCGGAATTTCGGGCTGGCCAAAGGGGCGTCCCTGGCCGGAGCCGCGCTCGGGGTTTCCTGTTTCTGGCTTGGGGAGGACGCCTTATTCGGGAACTGGGGAATGATCTCCGGGGCCTTGCTCTTGAATTTTTTCCTGCTGACCGCCTCCGGCTTTTATCGCTATCTCAAATCCGGGGACCGGAGGAGTTTTTTGCTTTTTGTAATCTACCTTACATCTGCGGTCTTGATCCACAAAACCTTCATTATCCTGGCCGGATTGCCCGGCCTGATCCTGGTCTTGATCTTCATTCGCCGGATCCATCCCAAAGTCTGGCTCGGCATTTTCGGCGCGCTGGTTTTCGCCTGCCTGCTCAACAGCTTCTGGCTGATCCCGTTTTTCCATTTCCTCCCCAACAAGATTGAAGACCCCAACACCAGCTTTTTCCAGAATACCATCATCTGGCGGTTCCTCGCAGACTTGACCCCGTATCCTTATCCGGGCGTGGCGCTCGGGAGGCTGATGATTTTCCTTCCCGCAGTTTATGGCATCATTCAGATGCGGAAGAAGCCGGAGTTAAAAGACCTTTTCCGGTTCACGGTTTTTGCCTCTGCCGCGTTTTTTATCCTGGTTTATTTCGGATCATTTCTTGCGCCCTTGCGCCATCTCCAGCCCTATCGCTACCTGACCGCGCTGTTTTTTCTTCTGCTCCCGGCCTCGGGCCTGGGCTTTAGAACGGTTCAGGAAAAGCTCGGCCGAAATTCTCAATCGGTCGCGAGCGGCCTCGGCATCGGCTTTTTTCTTTTGCTTTTGGGACTGCAATTCGTTCCCAGCTACCGGGTTTTTTATCGGGTGACGCCTTTGACCAGTCAATGGCCGGAGAAAGTGAAAAAGCTGAGAGCATGGATGGAAAATAATACCGGCCCGCAGGGACGGATAATGATGGAGGACATTAACCAATGGGAGGATAAGCTGGCGCCTTATGGTCCGAGCAGGTTTGTCGGGATTTTGCCGGCTCTTCTTCCCAGGCACCTGATCGGCGGTCCTCTTCCCAATGCCTTCATCAAGCATCATTACGCGAGTTTTCACGACGGCCTTTTTCTCAATCAGCCGATGATGAATTACTCGGACCAGGAACTGAAGGAAAAGCTGGAATTATACAACATCCATTGGGCCGTCACCTGGACCCGCGGGGCGAGCCGGCGCTTGAGCCATTTCCCGCTGGCGATTCGCGCGGAGAAGTTTGACGACCTGGAAGTGTTTGAATTTCAGATCCCGCCCAATTGGTTTTTGGCCGGGAGCGGGGATCTTCAAGCGGATTATGATAGAATTGAACTGAGGAATCTGAAACCGGTGAACAATCTGGTGGTAATAAAAATGCACTGGCTGGACGGGTTCCGGCCCGAGCCGGCTTGCGAGCTTTTCCGGTATCCGGTTCCGGGCGATCCGATCGGGTTTATCGGATTGAAAAATCCTTCTGGGGAATTGGTGTTGAAATATGAGCGCTGAAGGCTTGAAGATAAAAGTCTCGGCCGTGATCCTGGCCAAGGATGAAGAGGAGACCATTGCCGGGGTGGTGGAAAAGGCGAAGCAGTATGCGGATGAGGTTTTGGTGGTGGACGGCCATTCAACTGACCGCACCCGCGAGCTGGCGGAAAAGGCCGGGGCAAAGGTGATCCTTGATCGCGGCCTCGGAAAAGGAGACGGATATCGGGTCGGCCTGGCCGAGGCCAAAGGGGAAGTGGCGGTTTTTCTGGATGCGGACGGCTCGCACGATCCGGCCGAGATTCCCAGGCTCACCGGTCCGATCCTCAACGGGGATTTTGACCTGGTGATCGGGTCGCGCTGGAGAGGCGGCTCGGATGATATTCATCCGAATTTCAATCACCTGATCCGGGACCTGGGCGGAAACCTGCTCTCCATCATCATCAGCAGATGGTTCCGGACCGAGATCACCGACTGCCTGCACGGGTTCCGCGCCCTCCGGAGACCGATCGGCCTGGGGCTCTCTTTAAGCGCAAATGATTTTGACATTGAGCATGAGATGGTGATCAAAATGCTCAAGCGGGGATACCGGGTCGGGGAAGCGCCGGTGCATGAATATGCGCGCCAAGGAGGCAAGAGCAAACTGCCCACTTTCCGAAAGGCGCATATTTTCTGGTGGCGCCTGGTCCGGGAGCTTTTCCGGAGGAAAAGTTGCGGGTGTTCCTGATCAATCCGCCGGCCGCGGACGGGGTGGAGATGGTCCGGGAGGGTAGATGCATGCAGAGACGCTCGGCCTGGGGCGCGGTCTGGCCCCCGATCAGTCTGGCAACCATTGCGGCCCTGCTGGAGATGAGCGGGTATGAATGCCGGATCCGGGATTGCATTGTGGAAAAAATTTGCCTGAGCGATCTTTTAAAGGAAGCGCGCGAGTTTCATCCGAAGCTGATCATTGTCAATACCGCGACCGGATCCATCAAGTCCGACCTGGACGCGGTGAACCAGCTCAAGAAGGCGGTTTCCGGCGCAAAAATTTTCATCATCGGTATTCACCCGACCGCGCTTCCGGAGGATACGCTGGAAAGTTGCCGGGGCCTGGATGGAGTGATTCGGGGAGAGCCGGAGGGGGTTGCTTTTTCGCTGGCGAATTTGATCCGCTATGACCGGAACTGGAAGGAGGCTCCGGGAATCAGTTATCAGGAGGGACTGCTCTTTTACAAAAATCCCTCGCCCGAGCTTCTGGACCTGGACGCGATTCCTTTTCCCGCCTGGCACCTGATCAAGACCGGGCTTTACCGGATGCCGATGATCGGCAAACCCTTTCTGATGATCGGCGTCAGCCGCGGCTGTCCCTTCAACTGTGAATTTTGCGCAGACGCCGCTTATTACGGGAAAAAACTCCGGACCAAAACCCCGCAGAAAATTGTGCGCGAAATGGATTGGGTCAAAACCAAATTCGGGATTAAAGATTTCCTGTTCTGGGCAGAGTCGTCCACCCTCAACCCGCAATGGACAATCTCGGTTTGCGACGCGATCATTTCTTCCGGACTCCAAATCCGGTTCGTGGTCAACAGCCGGCCCGACCAGGTCAACCTGGAATTGGTCAAGAAGCTGAAGCAGGCCGGATGCTGGATGATCGGATACGGACTGGAAAGCGGCTCCGAGAAGATGCTCAAGCTGATGGGAAAAAACCTCAGCCTGGATGATAATCGGAACGCGGTCAAATGGGCCAAAGAGGTCGGCCTGGCCGTCACCGGCCATTTCGTGCTCGGATTCCCGGGCGAGACCAAAGAGACCGCGGCCGAGACCATCCGCTTCGCCCTGGACCAGCCGATTGACTTCGCGCAGTTCTATTGCGCCGTGCCCTTTCCCGGGTCCAAACTTTACGAGCTCGCGAAAAAAAATAACTGGATCGTCAACGCGGACTGGAGCAAGTTTGAGCAAAACTTCTGCGTCCTCAACACACCCGAGCTGAGCGCAGAGGAGTTGGGCAAAATCCGGCAGGAGGCTTATCGGAAATTTTATTACTCCTTCAAGAAGATGTTGAATTTCTGGAGGCTGGCCTGGAGCCTGGGCGGTCTCCGGAGCCTGGGAACTTTATCGCGCGAATTTCAAGGATGGATCGCGGAATGAAAATATCTTCAATGAAACGGATTGACCGCTGGGCAGGCTTGCCCGCCTGCTGGCTCTTGAAGCAGGCGAGCCGGTTCCGTGCCGAGCAAAAGCCGGAGCAGATTGACCGGGTGCTGGTGATCAAGTTCTGGGGGATGGGCAGTATGATTTTGGCGCTTCCGGTTTTTAAAGCTTTGCGGGAAGCTTTTCCCGCCGCAACCATTGGCTTCGCCACCATTTCCCGCAATCGCCGATTCGCGGAGTTGCTCAAGATCTCGGACCGGCAAATTTATCTTGACCTTCCGAAAAATCCCCTCCGGGTTTTCTTCAGCATCATTTCTTTTTTCCGCCGACTCAGGAACTTCCGGCCCCAGGCCGTGATTGACCTGGAATACCTGACCCGCTTCTCCGCCCTCGCCACTTTCCTCTCCGGCGCCGGGAAGCGCGTCGGGTTTCATTCCTGGGATGTCTGGAGAGGCGGGCTTCACAATGTGCCGGTTCCCTTCAACCCCTACTGGCACGCGAGCGAAAATTTCTTGAATCTCGCCCGCAAGCTGACCGGGAAAAGTTTCCCGCTCAAGTTTGAGTTCACCCTTCCGGAGAACCAGGCGGCTAAAGAGCGGCTGGAGGAAAAACTGACATCGGAAAAAATTTCTCCCGCTGATAAATTGATCCTGATCAATCCCAATGCCTCAACCATCGCCTTGGAGCGGCGCTGGCCTCCGGAGCATTTCATCAAGCTGATTGAGATGTTGCTGGTTGACGATCCGGGAAAACTGATCCTGATCGGAGCGCCGGAGGAGCAAGGGTTCGTGGAAAAATTGCGCGCGAGCCTGAAAATCCCGGACCGGGTTTTGAGCCTGGCCGGCCGGCTGGCGCTGGACGAATTGATTGAGTTAATCAGGCGCTCAGACCTGCTGATCACCAATGATTCCGGCCCGCTTCATATCGCGGAGCTTTTGCGCACCCGAACGGTGAGCTTTTTCGGACCCGAAACCCCGATCCTGTTCGGACCGCTCGGAGAAGGGCACCGGGTTTTATATCACGCCATTGACTGCTCCCCCTGCATCACCGTTTATAACGCCAAGACCGTCCGGTGCATCCGCAAGGTGCCGGAATGCGTGGCCGGGATCAGCCCGGAAGAGGCTATGCTCGCGGTGAAGGAAGCGCTCGGTAATCAAAAATGAAAATCGCCCTCCTGAATCCGCCCTCCCGCGTCCGGCTGATCCGCGACTATTATTGCTCCAAGACCAGCAAGAGCACATATTTGTTCGCGCCCGCGGATCTCTTGATGCAAAGCGGGCTTCTGGCCGGAGATAATGAATTGATCGTGATGGACGCGGTCGCGGAAAACCTATCCCAAAAACAATGCCTGGATCGGATTCATTCTTTTCAGCCCGGCCTGATCCTGGGCTTGATCTCCGCGGTGGAATATAACGCCGACCTGGAATTTTTTAAATCGCTCAAGGACCGAGTTCCGACCGGCAAAATTTTTCTCAGCGGAGAGCCGGTCCTGGAAAAAAGCGAGCAATGGCTCCAGGAGCATCCATTCATTGACGGAATCCTGCTCCGGTTTGTGAGCCGGGGACTGCTACAATATATATATAATGATCAGGAGCCGGAAGGACTGGTTTTCCGCAACCGATCGGAAATCAAATCTTTTCCAGCCGGCAAAGAGCCGGAATATTCCATAGGCCGCGCCCGGCAGGAGCTGTTTCAATATCCCTCATATTTTTTCTCGTTCGCAAAGAATCGGCGCTTTGCAACTTTCCTGACTGACTTCGGCTGTCCCTTTAAGTGCAAGTTCTGTGTGATGTCAGCGCTCGGATACCGACGGAGAAATGCCGGCGAAGTTGAAGAGGAACTGGATTATCTTTCCTGGCTCGGGATCAAGGAATTGTTCCTGGCCGACCAGAGCTTCGGCGCCGCGCCCGAGCATTCCCGCAAAATGATGACCTTGTTCCGGAAATACGGAAATTCTTTTACCGCGTTTGTAAGGCCGGATCAGGGAAAAGAAGATTTTTGGAAAGCATTGAAAGAGTCCGGATGCCATACCGTGATTGTCGGCTTGGAAAGCGGTTCCGATGAAATTCTCCAGGCATACTCAAAAGGTTATTGCCGGGAGGAAATCAGGCAGGGAATCCAGGGCGCGAAAAAGGCCGGGCTTAGGGTGGTGACCACCGTGATCGTGGGCCTGCCCGAAGACACTGAAGCGAGCATCCAGTCCACAATGAAATTCCTGCGTGAGCTCAAGCCTGATTATGTCTCTTATAACCTGGCAGTCCCGCGCAGTCTCACGGACTTGCGCAAGACCGTGATGGCTGAAGGATTGGCCGTGAATTTGGAGATGGATCAGGCCGGAAGCTTCGGCTCGCTCAAGACCCGCCATTTGACCGAATCCCAACTGGTCGCGCTCAAACAAAAAGCTGTGCGCGATTTCTATCTCAGGCCCGGATATTTGTTAAGCAGACTGGCAAAGGCTGGGAGTGCTTTTGAGCTTTACACGCTTTTCCGCGAAGGACTGTCGGTGATCAACAAAAATCTCTAAGCTGGAAAAAGCAAGCTTTGATGAGTAATAGACTCGCTTTCAATCGGAGAGAATTTTGCCGAACCTCTTTGCTGGCCGGCATCGGCTTGCCCGTGATTTTGCAAGGCGGTCAGAAGCCCGATTTTTCCGCGGTTCCCGGCGTGGTGATCGCCCATAGTCCGGCAAGCTCGGGCCAAGATCTCGGCTCGCCCGGAATTTTAATTCTTCCCGATGGCGGCTATCTCTCCAAGCACGACTTTTTCGGGCCGGGTTCCGCGTTGACCGTTCCCGGCTTTTAATCCAACCTTAGTCCATTCTCCACATACCTCTTGCCTTTAAAGGTCAGTCGGTATCTGACTTTGCCGGATTTTTCTTCCTTGGCGAGAAAGCCGCTTCGGGAGGCATTGTTCAGGATAATGGAAAGATTTCCCGGAGATTTTTCTCCCAGGGCTTGAAAACATTCCTGAATCTCGTTAGAACTGAATTCCCCGGCTTGCTTTTCCTCCAGGTAAAAGGCGAGAATCATCACCCGGTCATGAGAGGTGCGCGGCTGATACCGATCCAGAAGCGAGCGCAACTCATGGGCGTCTATTTCCGGCTTCTTTGGCTCAGGTTCGGCCCTTCCGGCTCCGGCTTCCAGCTTCTGGCTGTTCTCAACAAAATCCGGATCCCGGCTCGGCCTTTTCTCGTCTTTTTTATATGGGTCCGGCGGCCGCTTGTAGCCCCGGCGCTTGTCCTGGAATCCTCTCCGCTCATTCCGGTAATGCGGTTTCTGCGGCTGGGCCTGCGGATGAGGCTGGGGTTGAGCCGGCGGCTGGGGATGCGGGTGATGCGAGGGAGGGGCCGGCGCCGCGGGGGGTTTTTCCGTGGGGATGATCTGGTGGAATTTCACCAGAATCTTCGGCTCGTATTTCCGGAGCTGATTCTGGACAAAATTAAAATCGCCCTTGAACTCAATCTGAAAATCCGCGCATTTGAACTCAAACGAAAATTCTTTTCCCTCTTTATCCGCCATTTCTCCACTCCTTTTCCAGATTATTTTTGATCCCGATCTGCTTGAGCGTCCGCCCGATCAGACTATCAACCAACTCTTCAATCTTCTTCGGCTTCCGATAAAATCCCGGGGCGGCCGGCAGAATGATTGCGCCGGCCCGGGCAAGTTTGGCCAGATTTTCCAGATGAATCAGGCTGAGCGGCGCTTCTCGGAAAACCAGGACCAACGGCCTTCCCTCTTTGAGGGTCACATCCGCGGCTCGCTCAATCAAGGTGGACGAAATCCCGGCCGCGATTCTTCCGATCATTCCCATTGAGCAGGGGATGATGATCATCCCGTGCCGGTTCGCGGACCCGCTCGCGAGCGCAGAATTGAAATCGTCCGGCTCGTGATACTTGAGCCATCCTTTCCGGTCTGCAAAAAATTTCCGCCAGCCTTTCTGATCCCGCGGCGCTTTTCCGATCTCCAGCTCAAACACTTTCCGGCCCGGAGGGCTGATCAGGAAGTCCACGCTCTGGCCGTTCTGGATCAGCCATCTGATCAGGCGGGTGGCATAGATCATTCCGCTCGCGCCGCTGATGGCCACGATCAATCTTTTCATCTTCTTATCAGTATATCCATTGCTCCGAAAATGAAAAAAGTGATGCTGATGTATCCGTTCATATTGAAAAAAGCCAGGTCCAGCCGGGAAAGGTCATCGGGCTTGACCAGGCTGTGCTCATAAACCAGAAGTCCGGCGATGATCCCGAGCCCGGCGAGATAAACCGGGCCGAGTTCCAGAAGGAAGTAGGGGCCGAGCAGAAGCGCCAGGCTGATCAGGTGCAATGCTCGGCAGAGCCGGAGCGAATTCTTGATTCCCAGAAAGCGCGGAAGGGAATAAAGATTCTGCGCCCGGTCAATTTCCAGATCCTGGAAGGAATAAAGGATGTCAAAGCCGGCGACCCAGAGAAGGACTGCGCCGGAGATGAAGGCCGGGGCCAGGACTGCGGGGAATTGAATGCTCGGATCAATGGCGAGCCAGGCGCCGATGGGCGCGATGCCGAGGGACATTCCGAGCACAAAATGGCTCAAGCGGGTGAAGCGCTTGGTCAGGGAATAAAAGCTGATCCAGGCGAGGGCGAGCGGAGAAAGATAAAAGCAGAGCCGATTCAGCTTGAAGGCCGCGAAGATAAAAAGGCCGTAAGCAATGATGATGAACAAAGCCAGCTCGGCCTTTCGGAGTTTCCCGGTCGGCATCATCCGGCCCGCGGTTCTCGGATTGTGCGCGTCAATCTCCGCGTCCAGCAGACGGTTCAAGGCCATGGCGCCTGAGCGCGCCGAGACCATTGCCAAGAGAATCCAGAGAAATTCCCGCGGCGAGGGGATTCCGTTTTTAGCCAGGAACGCGGATAGGAGCGCGAAGGGGAGCGCGAAGACACTGTGGGCCAGCTTGATGTCCTTGAAAATCAGTCCGAGCTTTTCAAAAAAGTTCCTAATCAATCCCATAATCTTTCCAGCGTTTGCTCACCAGCTCCTTGATCTCCTCCGTCATCCGGATCTCCTCCGGCCATTCCCGCTCAAATCCCTCTTCCTTCCATTTCCGCGTGGCGTCAACTCCGATCTTGGCGCCCAGGCCGGGCCGCGGAGCCGCGTGATCCAGAACATCGGCCGGGCCTTTGGTAAAAATGATGTCACGCGCCGGGTCAATGTTGTTTCCCAGCCTCCATAAAACCTCGGAAGTGTCCTGGACATTCACTCCCCGGTCAAAAACCACGATCCACTTGAAGAACATCATCTGGCCCAATCCCCAGAGGCCGTGCATAATTTTATAGGCGTGTCCGGGATAGCGCTTGTCAATGCTGACAAAGGCGTAATTGTGGAAAATGCCCTCGGCCGGAAGAGCGAGGTCAACGATTTCGGGGAAAATCTTTTTCAGGAACACCAAAAAAATCCGCTCCGCGGCTTTGGCCATAAAGCAGTCTTCCATCACCGGCCGGCCCACCACCGTAGCCGGATAAATCGCGTCCCTCCGATGCGTGATCCCGGTCAGATGAAAAACCGGATACTCATCCGGCAGAGAATAAAAACCGGTATGATCCCCGAACGGCCCCTCCAGCCTCCGCTCCTTCGGCTCCACATATCCTTCCAGGATAATTTCCGCCTCGGCCGGAACCTCCAGATCAACCGTTTTTCCCTTCACCACTTCCACCGCCTCGCCCTGCAAAAATCCCGCGAACAGATACTCGTCAATCCCCTCCGGCACCGGCGCGCTCGCGGAAAAAATCAAGGCCGGCGAGCCTCCGAGCGCAACCGCGACCGGGAGCGGCTTGTTCATCATCTCGGCCTCGCGGTAATGCTGGGCGCCGCCTTTGTGCGGATGCCAGTGCATGCCGGTGGTCTTCCGGTCATAAATCTGCATCCGGTACATTCCGAGATTGCGCGTCCCGCTCTTCGGACTTCTGGTGAGCACGATCGGGAGCGTGAGATATCTGCCGCGGTCAAAGGGCCAGCACTTGAGCGCCGGCAAAATTGACAGGTCGGGATTTTGCATCACCACTTCCTGGCAAGGCGCTTTGCCGACGACTTTGGGAGGAAGGTTCGCCAGCTCCAGCAATTTCGGAACCAGCCTCGCCTTTTCCATCAATCCTTCCGGCGCCGGCAAATTAGCCAGGTCCTCAAACCGCCGGGCAACATCGTCCAGACTCTTCTCCCCCAGCGCGAACGCCATCCGCTCCATTGAGCCGAAGGCATTGATCAGAACCGGAAAGGCAGAGCCTTTCACTTTCTCAAATAAAAGGGCCGGCCCGGCTTTCTTCACCACCCGGTCATAAATCTCGCTGATCTCCAGTTCGGACGAAACCTCGGTTTTGATCCGCCGGAGCCAGTCCTTTTTCTCCAGCGCCTTGATTAAATCCCTTAAATTTCTAAATGACATTGCTAAGATAATAACACCTAAAGCGCCAGTTAAAAAATCATTATTAAAGTTTAGACCCCTGGGCTTTGCTTGTTTTTCGGCCCTCAAGCCTGCGCCCTGCTGTCTCCTTTCGGCAAGCGCATCCATCCGGGCACCGCCGGGTTGAGCATCCACAGGAACCGTTGGTCCACATAAGGCAGGAGCCTTAAGACCGCGGGGATCGCTCTGCGGGGTCCCCAGGGATGGGTGGCCCACAGCAGTCGCCGCGTCAGATAGCCGAGCTTCCACCACCGGTTCATGCGGCGGAATTCCCCGATTGCCCGTTTGCGGTCATGCACGGCCATGGCCGCGATCCTGCCGGAGACGAGGGCCCCATGCACTCCCAGGACCATTAAGGGGTCCTGCATGCCGGAGAGGGTCCCGGCCAGGATGAGATTGCCGGCAAACAGCCGCGGGTTGGAAAAGGACCCGGTGGGGGTGCCGACCAGATTTTCAATCGTGTGCCAGCGGGGAAACGCAATGCCCTCATCCTCAAGGAGCTGTTTGGGAAACCACTCCATCGCCGCGGCCGAAAGAGGTTTGCCCCGCTGAAACAGTACCGCGGCTCCGGCGCCGTTGGCCGTGGCGTAGTAGGCATAGTCGCGCGTGTGTTCATTATAATAGGCCACGCAAAACGGGCTGCGGCCCTCGGGGGCCGGCCCTCCGGCGAAAAGTCCATATGCCCGGGTGTATGGGATGTTGAGGGCTTCAAAGGCTTCCCGGAACATGCCGGTGGCCACGATGGAGCCGGGCGGCAGGTTGCTGAATTCCTTGCGCGTGAGCACCGGTGTGCTGAAGGAAAAACGAACCCCGCAATCCGTAGCCAGACGAAAAAGGAATGTATCGATGGATGACGGGCGAGGCCCGCGTTCAACCGTCTTCATATGGACATTGGAGGGCAGTGGTAGTTCAATGATCTTGCCGAACGCCCGAAAGCGCAGGCTCGGCAAGGGATTGTAAAAAGGCACAGGCTGGGAACCCTCCGGAGGGGAGAGGGGAAACCCCAGATACCGGCTCATGGCGTCAAGGTCCAGCGGGGTCATGTCGGCGATGCAGATTTCAGACCCGCTGACGGCCGAAGCGTGGAGCGAGGCGCCGCCGACGGTATTCTTCTGCTCCAGAACGGTTACGGCATATCCCTCGCGAGCCAGAATGATGGCCGCGGTCAGGCCCGAAAGACCAGCGCCCACGATGGTTAGTTGTTTCATGACTCCTCCATATCGGTTTCCGCATCAGGTGAAAAGCCGTGCATCACCGCGGCCGGGGACTGCACGGTTTTACCGCCCGGCATAAGGCAATGAATTACAAAACATAGTGGTATTATACCACAGCCGTTGATTTTATCCCAATAAAAAGAGGGCAGGTATCGCGCCTGGTTTCTTGGACACTATTTAAGTGCATTTTTTCATCCTTTCTAAAAGTCAAGCGCATTTTGCCAACCCTGAAAATCATTATTGATTCGGGGTTGAAAAATCGGGGAAGGTGATTTAATTTAGGAGTGGGAGGAAAGGACAAAGATGAGAAGCGCGGTGAAGAAGAATTTTTTGGTTTTGGCGATGAGTTTGGCGTTGATGCTGTTCTTCGCGGGAGTCGGGCTCACCCAGACCGGGCAAAAGGATGCGAAGCCCGCGGGAGGGGGCACGGTCAGTGAAGCCAGGCCGGCGGAGCCGGATCTTGAAAAAAGCATCAAGAAGGCATTTCCGGATTTTGACAATCAGGCGAAGGAAGAAGTGATCTATGCCGATGACCCGGGGGATAAAACTTTGGCGCAGAGGTGTGACTACGAGCCGGGCAAGGGCTGTCGGGTATATCCGGTGAAGAAGAAGGGAGAGTTGCTGGGATTTGCGCTGGTTTGGATAACGGACAAGGGCTTTAAAGGTGTGATCAAGCTGATGCTGGGATTGACGCCGGAGGGAGAGATTACCGGAATGGATATTTTAAGCCTTCAGGAGACGCCGCAATTGGGCGGCAAGATTGCGGGGGACGAATTCCAGCAACAGTTTCTCAAGAAGAACCTGAAAAATACCAAATGGATGCTGGAGAAGGATAGCGGAGACATCCGGGCGATCACGGGCGCGAGTTACAGCTCCAATGCGGTGACGGGAGCGGTGAAGGAAATCCTGGAATTTTACGATCAGCGCCAGGCGGATTTGAAAACGAAAGCGGCCGCGGGCAAAAAGCCGAAGTGAATTTCGCCGGAACCGAACCGGAATGATATAATGTTCTCTAAATAAGGGTGGATAGTTCCGGTAAAAAGTCTTTTTTTGTTTTTCTGATCCTGACCGTTTTCGGTCTGCTTCTGCTCGGCCCCAAGCTTTTCCGTCCGGAGGACCTTTTTTTCCAGGGGATCCGGGATCCGAATCCGTGGCTGTTGTCTTATAACTGGCGGGCGTTTTTTCGGCTGAGCATTTTCGCGGGAGAATTTCCGCTCTGGAATCCTTACAGCGGCCTGGGCGAGCCGTTCCTGGCCAACTATCAGCAGGCGGTTTTTTCTCCCTTCCGATGGATTTTTTATTTCTTGCCCGTGCGGATGATCGCGGTCCCGATGATTTTATGGGAACTGGTGTTGGCGGGATTAGGCGGCTGGTTTTTGGGGAGAAGGCTCCAGTTGTCTGATCCCGCGGCGTTTGTTTGCGGAGCCGGCTATATGCTTTGCGGGTATCTGGTTCAGTATCTGAATAATCAGCATTTGCCGCTGGAGATGTTAATGCCCTATGGACTGGTGGCGATGGACCGATTGGGGGAGCGGCTGAGCTGGAAGAACTTTTTGCTACTGGGTTTGATCCTGGTTTTGATCCTGTTAGGGGGCCAGCCGGATGCGGCGCTCTTTATCCTGGGATTTATTTTCCTTTATTCATTCTTTAGATCCTGGCGGCTGGGGAGATTTTGGAAAACCGGAGCGGTTTTAGCGGCGGTTTCTTGTTTCGCGATCCTGGTTTGCGCGCTCCAGGTTTTGCCGTTTCTGGAGGCGATTCCTCAGAGCTGGACATATCATTCCGCGGGCAGCGGGTTTCAGCGCCTGGAGCTTAAAACTTTTGCGAGCATTCTGGCGCCGGGGATTTTTGGTCCGGCCAATCAAGTTCCGGTTCCGATCCAGCGGATTTTTCCGTGGATCGGGGGCGTGATTTGTTTTCTCGCCTTGATCGCGATTTTTAATGAATCGCGGCTGATCCTGTCACGATTTTATCGTGACAGGACGCCCGCGCATTTCAATATTCCCTTTTTCAGTTTGGCGGCGATTTTGGGATTGGGCATAGCTTATGGCTTGCCGGGGTTCAGCCTGCTCGCGCAATTGCCGGGCTTAAACCGGCTGGGCTGGCTGAAATATTTACAGCCGGTGATCAGCTTGAGCGTGATTATGCTGGCGGGCTTGGGGATGGAGCAAATAATCAAAGCCGAAGGCAAACTGAAGATTTTTATGCCGGGGATGCTCTGCTTTTTGATTCCGGGGAGCGGATTCCTTTACAGCTTTTTCTCTTTCCCGGATTTGCGCCTCTGGTCAGCCGGCTCATTTTTGTTTTCCGGTTTTTTGCTTTTGCTCGCTTTTCTGATCATCAAATCCAGATGGTCAAAGGCGGCGGCTCTGGCCGGCTTGATCCTGGTGGAGCCGCTCGTCTGGCATCACCTGGTGGATCGGCCTTCCTTCTGGATCAATCCGGAGAAGGCTGAGCTGAATAATTTTCAGCGGCTGGCAAAAGAGCATCCGGAAGCCCGGTTCTCGGCGGAGCCGGAGGTCTGGATGCCTCCGCAGATGCTGACGGTTCCGCTTTATGACCTGGGGATGAATGACGCGTTGATTCCGAAGCGGCTGGTCCGACTTTGCAGGTATCTGAACGAGCAGAGGAGCGAGGAGGAATTGCTGAGGGATTTTCTGGCGTTTCATTCGCTGAGGCTGAAGGAATCGGCATTTGCCTTTCCGGTTTCAGGGATTTTATCGGCGAAATATTTTGTCCGGAAATCCGGGCCGGGTCCGGATCAGCCCGGGCCAGGACAAGGATTCTGGCGAGCGGGCAAGTCCGGCCTGAAAAGTTTTTATACTCATACGGCTCTTTACGGAGATCCGATTTATCTGAAGCCGATTCCAGGCTCGCTGGGCCGGGTTTTCTTTCCGAAAAAATTTTCGCTCAGCCGGGGCGAGGAAGAAAGTTTTGAACAGATTTTACGGAGGAATAATTTTGAAGATGAGGCGGCGCTTGAGACCGGGGATTTGCTTCCGGGCGTCCCCCAACTTTCCAAGCCCGAAGAATTCAAGCTGGAATTGGGGCGCGGCAAAATCATTTTAAACTATCGCTCTTCCGGGCCGGCGCTGGCGGTTTTCAGCGAGCAATATTTTCCGGGCTTCAGGGCGTATCTGGATGGTGCGGAAAAAGGAATCGGGACTAAAGTCCCTCGCACAGTAAGGAGCGGAGCGAGGAAAAAGGAATTGCGGATATATCCGGCGGATTATTTATTACGGGGGGTTTTTCTGGAGCCGGGTTCGCATCAGGTGGAGATGATTTATCAACCGTATGGATTTCGGATCGGGCTTTATAGTGGTATCGGCTCGTGTTTATTTTTGCTGTTTTTTATTGGGAGCCGGGTTTTTTTACGCGCTCGGTCATCGCCGGGGCCTGAGTGATTAACTTCTTGATTTCTTCCAGGTCTCCGAAGCCGATGATCCTCCGGGCGCGCTCAATGAATTTTTTAGCTTCTTTCTCCAGGCTGGCGGGAACCTTATCTTTTTGCTCTTTGAGGGCTTTTTCAATTTTGACCAATTCGCCTTCCAAGCGGGAACAGGCTTTTTCCAGCTCTCCGTGGTTTTTCAGCTCCACTTCATATTCCTTGGAGCGGTCCACCATCCACTGGATTTCCTGGTCGGTCAGGCCGGAGGACGCGGTAACGGTGATGGATTGTTGCTGGCCGGTATCCAGGTCTTTGGCGGACACGCCCACGATGCCGTCCGAGTCAATGTCAAAGGTAACCTCCACTTCCGGCTCGCCGCGCCTGGCCGGTCTGATCCCGGAGAGCATAAATTCTCCGAGGAGCTCGTTTTCCGCGGCGCGATCGCTTTCGCCCTGGAGCACGATGATCTTGACGGCGCGCTGATTATCCGCGGCGGTGGTGAAGATATGGCTGGCGTGAGTGGGGATGGGGGTATTTTTTTCAATGACCTTGGTAAAGAATCCGCCGAAGGTGGCGATTCCCAGTCCCAGAGGGGTTACATCCAGGAGGAGTAGATCTTCGCCTTCTTTTTTCTTTTCCTCTTCGGTTGAGGTCAAGGCATAGGCCTGGATCGCGGCGCCGACCGCGACGGCTTCATCAGGATTGATTCCTTTTCTGGGGGCTTTTTTGAAGTATTTCGCCACTTTTTCCTGGACTTTGGGCATACGGGTCTGGCCGCCCACCAGAATCACCTCATCAATTTCTTCAATAGAGATCCCGGCGGCGTCAATGGTTTTTTCGCAGATGCTGATGGTGCGGTCCACCAGGTCCTGGGTGATCTCTTCCAGCTTGTCCCGGGTCAGGATCAATTCCAGGTGAAGCGGGCCTTTGTCCGAGGTGCTGATAAAAGGCAGGCTGATCTGGGTCTGGGGCACGGCGCTTAATTCGCATTTGGCCTTTTCCGCGGAGTCTTTGAGCCGCTGGAGCGCCATCCGGTCCTTTCTCAGATTAACCCCTTCCTGCTGCTGGAAGGTTTCCGCCAGCCAGTCAATGATCCGATCGTCAAAGTCGTCTCCGCCCAGATAAGTGTCTCCGGCGGTGCTGATCACCTCAAACACTCCCTCGCTGATTTCCAGGATGGAGATATCAAAAGTTCCTCCACCCAGGTCAAAGACCGCAATGGTCTGATCCAGCTTTTTGCCATAGCCGTAAGCAAGCGAGGCCGCGGTGGGCTCATTGATGATCCGGAGCACTTCCAGGCCGGCGATTTTTCCGGCGTCCTTGGTGGCCTGCCGCTGATTATCATTGAAGTAAGCCGGAACCGTGATCACGGCTTCTTTTACCGGCTCTCCCAGATATTCTTCCCCGACCCGGCGCATCTCCTGGATAATCATTGCGCCCACTTCGGGCAGGCTCAGATCCTGGCTCCCCACCTGGATGCGCACATCATTATGCGGGCCTTCCACGATTTCATAGGGATACATTGCCTTGGCTTTCTTCACTTCGGGAGAATCGTAGCGCCGGCCGATCAACCGTTTGGACGCATAAACCGTATTTTTGGCGTTAATCACCATCTGGCGTTTGGCCAGATGCCCGATCAATCTTTTCCCGGTCTCGTCAAAGGCAACCACCGAAGGGGTGGTTAAATATCCGCCCTTGTTCGGAATTACTTTTGCCTGCCCGTCCTCTACCACGGCGACGCAGGAATAGGTTGTCCCCAGGTCAATTCCAATGGCTTTGCCCATTGTTTGCCTCCTTATGATCTTTTCAGAATTTTCAGTTCCTTCTGGGCCTCCCGGTGTCCGGAATCTAATTCCACGGCTTTTTCCAGCTGGACTTCCGCGGCCCTTTTCTGTCCCAGGCCTTGATAGGCCAGTCCCAGCAAATAAAAATAATCCGCCTGTTTCTGGTCCATTTCAACCAACCCTAACAAGAGCGTCCGGCCTTTTTCAAAATTATTCAGATATTTTATCATAACTCTTGCCAAGCTGTAAAGATATTTGATATTCTTGGAAGAAACTCGCAGCGCCTCGCTATAGCATCTGGACGCCCGATTATATTCACCGGCTTCCTCCGCAGCCCGCCCTTCTTCATAATTGGCCTCGCCCCTCAATTCCAGTTCCATCTGCTCTATCCGGTCCAGCTCCGCCTGGTATTTTTTTCCCCCGGCTGGATCCAGCTGCGTCGCCAGTTTCAGATTGGTTCGGGCCGACTTAAAATTATTTTTAGCGGTTTCCTCCAATGCCATCTGATAAATCCGTTCCGCTTTTTGAAATTGTCCCCCCAAGGCGGTCTGCTTGATTTTATCCACAATCCTTTTCAGTTTTTCTTCCTTCAGTTTTTCCTTGTCTTCTTTCAGACCCAGCTTCCATTTCGGCCCGGTATAAACCTTCTTGGCCACTTCCAGGCTCAGCTCCTCCACCGCGGCCTCCACTCCCTTTTCCGCAATCTGGGCAAGGTATTCCCGCTTTCGCTCCTCCCGGCTTAAAACCTGGTAAGCCGTAGTGAACCGCTTGAAGATCAGATGCAGTTTATACCGGAAGGCCGGGTCTCCTCTGCGGAAATATCGGTCCGGATGAAAAACCTTGGAAAACCGGAAATAGGCCTTTTTGACTTCCTCTTTACCGGCCTCCGGACTCACGCCCAGGAGCTGAAAATAATCCACCCGATCCAGGACTTCCATCAGCTTATTCACCAACTCCTCAAATTGCTCGCCTTTGGGAATTTTCTTGAGGTCAATCAGGGCTTTGGCGGGAACCCGGGGTTTTTTTATCTCAGGTCCCGGCTCGGTTTTGGGCCTGGGCGGATGAAGATGAAGAGTGACGATCCCTTTTTGCGCCAGATTTTGAAGCAGGTTAAAAAGCGGTTCCTCTTCCAGGCCGGTCATCATTTTCAAATGCCGGACCCGGATCTGCCCATCCAGCTGAGCCAGGATAAAACCTTCCTCCGGAGTGATGTTCAGGCTCTTGAGATCCACTCCCTCGCAAACCAGGGGAATCGCTTCCGGAGATATTTTCTGACCTGGGTTCATCGGCCCTGATCCTTGAGCAAAAATTCCAGAATCGCCTTCTGGGTATGAAGCCGATTTTCCGCCTGCTCAAAGATGATTTTTGCGTATTTTTCAAAAACCTGCTCCGTGATTTCCTCTCCCCGATGCGCGGGCAAACAATGAAGCGCCAGCGTATTTTTACCGGCCTTTTCCAAAAGCTTCTGATTAAGCTGATACCCCTGAAAACTCTTCAGCCGTTTTTTCATTTCTTTTTCCCGGCCCATACTGACCCAGACATCGGTATAAATTACATCTGCGGATTTTACCGCCAGACCGGGATCGTTAAAATTCTTTAGATTCAATTTACCGGTTTTCCTGGCTGATTTTAAAATCTGAGGATCGGGTTGATACCCGGGCGGGGAAGCGAGCCTGAGCTCAAATCCGAGCATCGCCGAGGCATTAACCCAGTCATTGAAAACATTATTAGGGTCGCCGATGAAAGCCAGCTTCATCCGCTCCGGATCCACGCCGGCTTCCTGAATGGTGAACAGGTCCGAGAGAACCTGGCAGGGATGATACAGGTCGGTTAGCGCGTTGATCACCGGCACACTGGCCCACTTTGCCAGCTCAAGAAGGTCCGAATGACGGTTGCCCCGGACAACGATCCCGTCCAGGTATCGGCTCAAAACCCGGGCCGTGTCTTTAAGCAATTCTCCCCGGCCAAGTTGCATCTGCTCCGGGCTGAGATAGATGGCCTGGCCGCCGAGTTGATAGATGCCCACTTCAAAACTGACCCGGGTCCGGGTGGACTTCTTCTCAAAGATCATCCCCAGGCTTTTCCCCCGGAGCGATGCCGGACTTTTCCCCAGCCGCAAATTCCCCTTGAGCGTTTTCGTCCGCTTAATCAGACCGGAAATCTCAGCCTTTTCCAGGTCCAGCAAATTAAGCAAATGCCTTGGTCCATTATTTATCATCATTCCTTGAATTCTCCCTCAATTACCTTCTTTTCTTGGTCGGCAATCCCATATAATTTATACACCAGATCATCAATTTCCCCGTCCGTCTTCTCAATCTGCCGTTGAATCTGCTCTTTTTCCCATCCTCGCGCCCCTTGAACCCTTCTATTTAAATCCAGCATGGTATCAGCCAGCTCAACCAGGTGATCATGAATATTTTTTTCTTTTAAATTGGAGAAATTGATCTCATAAACCGGCAGCTTCTTGACATCGTCAGGATAAACATGCAATCCACCGCCCAGGAGTTTTTGAAAATAATAGTTAACCAGCCTGGAATTCGCTGTCGCCAATACCATTTTCAAATTATATTTCCGGGAGAGCTCAATTTCTTTTTGGGAGTAGTTAATTCCCGTGCGTTTGACCGTCTGCAGGAGATGTTTGGGAACGCATAATGACACGGTATGCTCCGCATAAAATTTCTGGTTATCATAGGTGGCTTTCAATCTGGCTTTTCCGGAGATGTCGCGAAAAACTAATTTTTCGTTTTCAAACAATTCCTCGAACATGGGATTGTAAAGTTGCTCCTTTAAATACCAGATGTATTTGCCGTCCCATTCCAATGAGTAACGATCAATATTGCGGGCATTGATCATTTTTTTGCAGTCGCTGTCGATTATTTTCTCAACTACAAATTTTTTAATGTTCCCGGTCCTTGCCCCCCAGTTTATATAACAAAGATTCCCCAAGGATATGCTCATTCTTCCGATCTTGCTCAATAAGGACTGGTCCTCCGCTCCAGTGTCCACCCGGAACATATACTTTGGCATCTTCTTAATCAAATCCAGCGGCATGGTTCGTGCCTTGATTATTTCAGGAACATTACTTCCTGCTGACAATCCGGCCTTAAAAATATTGATCCCTTTTCTTTTCTTTTGAACCGGATTATTGATAACAATGATGCAATTCCTCACGGTGGCTTCCGCAAATACTTTGATCTCGGATAAGTCCACAATTTGATCCAGTTGGTAATCTTCCAGGATATTTTTCCGGAGGGCTTCAGCATAATTTTGATTCAAGAAGGGGTAGGGGATAATATAGCTCAATTTCCCGCCTTTTTTTATCAGGGCCAAGCCTCTTTCGATAAATGCCACATAAATATCAAAGCGCTTAATGGCATTCCGATAATTATTCATCAGGAATCTGCGCTCATCCCCGTTCAGATTTTCAACATTCACATAGGGCGGATTGCCGATCACAGCGTCAAATCCGCCTTCACTTTTTAAAATCCCTCTAAACTCTTCCCGCCAGTTAAAGGGCCGAACTTTGCGCCAATCCTCACCGAAATATTCCTCCAGCTCCTTCTTGCCGCCGGAGATCAAGGAATTACCGGACTTGATATTTTGATTAAGCATGGGAAGAATGGCTCTGCCCAGGATAGCCCCGGATTCTCCTTCAAGCATTTTCAACATCAGGGAAAGTTTGGTTACTTCCACCGCTTGTTCATCAAGATCCACCCCAAAGATATGTCTAAGCAAAATCTCGCTTTTTTCCTGAAGGGTTAAGCTATTTTCAAGTTTAGCTTGATCTAAATCCAATTTCCCTTGGCCGCTAGGGTATTTTCGGGGACGGCTCTTTTGTTTCCGGTAGTAAGCGAGCATCTCCTCATAGGCTCTGATTAAAAAGCTTCCGGAACCGCAAGCCGGATCCAGAATCCTTAATTTCTTGATTTTGTTTAACGGTAATTCTCCGAGCGATTTACCAACCGTGTTCTCAACGATATAATCAACAATATACTCCGGCGTATAATAGACTCCACCCGCCTTCCTGAGTTCAGGCTTTAATTCATATTTAACCAGATGATCAGTTAATCTGATCGTATAACCCAGATATTGCTCATAAATATTGCCCAGGATTTCGATGGGAATCACATCAAATTGGTAAGGAATATAAGTCTCCAGGATAATATCTTGCATCACTTTGAAATCAATTGCCAAATTGGGTTCCCAATCCTGGAACCGAAATAGGTCGCTATCAAAGACTGCATTATAATAATTAAACTCTTCTCGGAGAAAGAGCATAGTATTCATACCCACGACTTTGGTTCTTTCTTCAAAATTTTCTTTTAGAGACCGGCGCTGGATCAATCCCCGGTCTTCGCAACTGCGGATAAAAATAATCCGATCCAGAATTTTCTGAGTAATTTCCTTGAGGTAATCTGAATCCTTTTCCAGGTCTCCGCTATGAAAAAAATCGGGATTATTTTTAAAAATATCTTTCGCCAGAATTTCCTTCCATCTTTTAATATCCCCCAGAATGGCTTTAGCTTTATCCTCAATTAAACTCCTTGCTTTAGGCTTTGCCAGGAGCAATTTATCCAGTTCGCCCTGGCTTACTGATTCTTTGGAAAGCAACCATAATTTATCAAAATTATTGAGATATTGATTCCAGGCTAAATTGATTTTTAATCCTTTTTGCGGATTCCGTAAATCAGGCTTTACGGTCACATCAAAGAGCTTCAACTCCTCAAAATTGGTTAATAATACAAAAGGGACGCCTCCCCGATGGCTATATCCATATCCAACCGCCTGTTCAATATATTTACTGAGATCTACTTGCGGCTTTTTTGCTTCAATAAAAAGTCTTATATTTCCTTCCAGTTTCAGACCGTAATCAACCCTTCCTCGGGAAACCCTTTCTTCAGCGCTGACTTCATCGCGGTCATTCACATTCCATCCCAGGACATCTTTCAAGAAGGGTTCTATAAAAGATTTTTTAGTTTCCTCTTCGTTATACTCATTGATTAATCCGGAGGACAATTCATTTTCAAATTTCTGCACCAACTTCAATAGATTCTCTTTGGCTTTTTCTTTATAGCTGACTTTCATTTCTGACACTTTTATTTTACCTCCGGATCCAGCTTTTTAAGCTCCTGATCCAGGGCTTGGATCATCCGGTCAATTTCCTTTTCTTCTATAATCAGCGCGGGGAGGAACCGGAGCACATTTCCCTGGGTGAGATTGATGATAAATCCCAGCTCCCGCATCCGGTCAATCACCCGCTCACATTTTTCCACCTTGAGCTCCGCCGCGAGCATCAGCCCCACCGCGCGCGTCTCCTTGATGCACGGATGCGACTCTTCAAGCCGATCCAGCCGGGAATGAAAATACTTCCCGATTTTTTTAGCGCGCTCCGGGAGTTTCTCTTCCAGGATGACCTTAAGCGTGGCGAGCGCCGCGCTGGTGGCAAGCGGGTTTCCGCCGAAGGTGGACGCGTGAGTGCCCGGCACCAGGACTTCGGCCACTTGTTTTTTCGCCAACATTGCTCCGATCGGCATTCCATTTCCGAGCGCCTTGGCAAGCGTGATGACATCCGGCTGGACTTGCGCCCATTCGTATCCGAACAATTTTCCCAGCCTGCCCATTCCGGTCTGCACCTCGTCCAGGATCAGGAGCGCTCCGGTTTCATCGCAGATTTTCCTCACTCCCGAGAGGTATCCCGGAGGCGCGGGATAAACTCCACCCTCGCCCTGAACCGCTTCCAGCAAAACCGCGCAGGTGTTGGAATTGACCGCGGCTTTCATCTGCTCCAGGTTTCCGAATTCCACAAATTTAAATCCCGGCACCAGCGGCTCAAATCCTTTCCAGAATTTCTCCTGACCGGTCGCGCTTAAGGATCCGAAAGTCCTTCCGTGGAACGAATTCCAGGCGGAGATGATTTCGTATCCGCCCTTGCCTTTTTCCCGGCTGAATTTTCGCGCCAGCTTGATCGCGGCCTCGTTCGCCTCGGCGCCGGAATTGCAGAAGAAGACCCGGTCCAGAACGCTGTTTTTGACCAGGAGCTCGGCCAGTTCAATCTGGGGCTCGGTGTAATAAAGGTTGCTGATGTGAATCAGTTTTTTTGCCTGAGCGTTGATTGCGGAGATCACCCGGGGATGGGAATGGCCCAGATTCGCCGAGGCGATCCCGGCTCCAAAATCCAGATACTCTTTCCCCTCCGAGTCCCAGAGCCGACTGCCTTTTCCCCGGACAAACATCACCGGCTGGCGCCGGTAATTGGGAGTCAGAACCTGTTCCGCTCTCTTCTGAAAATCCTGCATTTTTGTTCCTAACAAAATTCGTGGCGCGGACACTCTTGTCCGCGCTCATTATAAATAAATCTCGGTGCCCAGGCCTTTATCGGTGAAAATTTCCAGGATGATGGAATGATTGACCCTTCCGTCAATAATATGCGCCTTGTTCACTCCGGCCCGGAGCGATTCCAGGCAACATTTGACTTTGGGGATCATTCCGCCGGAGATGGCGCCCTGCTTGATCAGCTTGTTCGCTTCCCCGGCATGAAGCGAGCTTAAGAGCTTGCCTTCTTTGTCTTTTATTCCTTCCACATCGGTAAGCAGGATCAATTTTTCCGCGTGCAGCGCCGAAGCCACGGATCCGGCCGCGGCATCGGCATTGACATTATAAATCCTTCCCTGCTCATCCACACCGATGGGCGCAATCACCGGAATCACTCCGCCCTTGATCAGCCCCTGAATCAAGCCGCATTCCACCCGGGTGATCTCCCCGACCGCTCCCAATTTTCCCTCCTCCACCGCCTCGGCCAGCATCATCATACTGTCCTTGCCGGAAAGCCCGACCGCATTTCCTCCGGCCAGGTTGATCTGCATTACCATCTCCCGATTAAGCTGTCCGCCCAGAACCATCTCCACCACTTCCATTGTGGCTTCATCAGTGACCCGCAATCCATTGACCTTTTTGGCCTGAATTCCGAGCCGAAGAAGCATCCGATCCAATTGCGGCCCTCCTCCGTGCACCACCACCGGGTCCATCCCCACCGCCTTTAATAACACCAGATCGCGCGCGCAGTCGGTGAGCAAAGCCGGCTCCTCAAACATTTTTCCGCCCAGCTTGATCACCATCATCTTATGATGAAAGCTCTGAATATAAGGCAGGGCTTCCATCAAAATTTTCGCCAGCTCCAAAGCCTTTTCCATCCCTATCCTTTCCTCTGAAGCGCCTCCAGCTCGCGCGTCTTCATCTCCAGCTCCTGGTTCGCCCGGAGCAACATCTGATTCACCTGAATCGTCTCTTCCACCGAGCGCTCCAGCTTTAAATAAAGCTCCAGGTTCCGGAGCGCGATTCCGACCGAGCGCGCCACCCCTTCCAGCAAGGCCAGGTCCGTCTTGCGAAATCCGAAATCCTTCCGATTCAGGACCCGGATCACGCCGATCACCTGGTCCCCGATCCAGACCGGGCTGGCAATATAATTCTTGACGCCGAATTCCCGGGACCATTCTATTGCCGCGGAGAAAAATTTCACCTGGTCCGGACGATTGATAATAATACTCTTTCCCTCTCCTGCAACTTTGCCGGTGGCGCTCTCATTCAAGCGAATCCGGTGTTTCGCCCTCAATTCCTTTTCCCCCTCCCATCCCACCCGATGCGCCAGCTCGCCGGTGAACTCGTCTTTGAGGTAAATGGATGCGACCTGAGCATCCAGCATCTGCCGGCATTTTTTCAGAATCTGGCTGAGCATCAGATTCGGGTCTCGCTTTTCCAGCAGGATTTTTTCCAGTTCCACCATCAGTCCGAGCTGTTTCTTCTCCCGCTCCATCTCGGAGATCACCTGAAGATATTGCAGGGTGAGCGCGACCTGATGCGAAAAAGTCCGGAGAAAGATCAGGTCATCCTCGCCGAAATCGGTTCCGTCGGTTTTGTCGTTGGCATTGATCGTGCCCGCGATTTCTCCGGCCAGGACCAGGGGCGCGATCATAAACGAGTTGGTCTGGTACTGGCTGGCATATTCCGAGGCCGGAAACCGCTCATCCTCATTGACATTCTTGACCAGAACCGCTTTCTTATTTTCCAGCACCCAAGCCGAGATGCTTTTTTTCGGCTCCCGCGTCTCTTTCTTGATCAGGGATTTGCTCATTCCCTTGCTCACCACCACCCGGAGCAGGTTTTGCGCGGGATCCAGGAGCATGATGCTCACCCGCTCGCACAGAAGCACCCGGCTCACCAGCTCCACCGTGGTCTCTAAAAGCTGATACACATTCGCCAGATCCTCAATCCGAAGCCGGCCCTGGATAAAATCCGCCAGCTGACCTGAGCCTTCCTCCAAGCGGGAAAGCCGGATCAGCTTGGCGTCCCGGTCCCGGATCAGTTGATAATGCTCTAAAGCCCGGTCCACCGAGCGCTTGAGCTCCTGACCCGAAATCGGCTTGAGCAAGTAATCAAATGCCCCTCGTTTTAACGCGGTTAGAATCAGCTTTTTCTCCTCATAGGCGCTGAGCATAAGCACCGGCACATCCGGGTACTGGCTTTTGATCTTGAAGAGAAGCGCCAGCCCGTCCATTGAACCCGGAAGCACAATGTCCACCAGGGCCAGATCCGGTTTATTCTGCTTGACCAATTCCAGCGCTTCCCGCGCATTCACCGCGGAAACAACCTTATGCCCATCCTTTTCCAGAATCTCCCGGACCATCTCCCGATAAAAAAGCTCATCGTCAACGATCAGGATCTTGGACATTTTTATTCCCCCGCTTCAATTATGCCAGATTGTGAAATTGAAGGCAAGAATCGGGTCAGGTCTTGCTTAGCGCTTCGGTTCGCAAATACTTATGACATATTTTCTCTGCCCGCCAAAGCTGATTTGCTCTCAGCGCTAAGTCCTGAGTAAATAAGTTCGTCAGCGAACTTATCAACCGAAGGACTAAGAATCCTACCGCGGATGGCTTGGTATTTCCAGTCCCTGCCTGATCTATATTATTTTTAGGATCGGCTGGCTTTTTAACCATCGTGGCCTGCCCCGGTTTTCAATACCTCCCAAGCTCCCGCTTCCGGCAAGAAAAGAAAACAATAAAGAGGTTGAGCTCGGATACACTGAGGAGATGGGAGGAAAAGAAAATGGTGAATTTATTGAGCTTGCGGATCTTTTTAAGAGCCCCTCCTTGAGGCAAAGGGAATCAAGGGAAAGGGTGACTATTATGGCTCGACCCTGGCCCTATTCAGGCAGGATTTTAGCCACCCTTCCCTGATTCCCTATTAAAAGGATAGGGGGTTCATTTTTAATTGTCAAACTTGATGTCCTCATCAGATCATGTCAACCATTCTGTGTCAAAAGGAATATTGGGGCTTGGTTGAGGCTTTGCCGGCGAGTTTTCCTTGAGTTCCGCGGGTTGGCGGGTATCAAATAATTTCCGCCAGGGACTTTGCCAGCAGAGAAATCTCTTTTCGGGTGTGGCCGGCGGAGAGGGAGATGCGGAGGCGGGATTGGCTGCGGGGCACGCTGGGCGGGCGAATGGCCTGGACAAAGATGCCCCGGACAAGAAGTTTTTTGCTGGCGCTCACGGTTTGATCGGGATCGCCGAGGATGACGGGAATGATCGGGGTGGGGTCAACTCCGAGCGCGACGCCGATTTTTTCAAGCTCCTGGCGCGCAAAATGGATGTTGCCTCTGAGCTTTGCGACCCGCTCCGGCTCGGACTCAATAATTTCCAGGGCTTTGAGCGCGGAAGCGACTGCGGAAGGATTCAGTCCGGTGGAAAAAATAAAACTGCGCGCCCGATTGACCAGAAAGTCGCGCATTGCTTTTGAAACGCAGACAAACCCGCCCTGACTCGCGAGCGCCTTGCTCAGGGTGCCCATCAGGATCAGGTTTTTGCCGGAGATTTGAAAATGCTCCAGAGCGCCTTTGCCTTTTTTCCCGAGCACTCCGGTGGAATGCGCCTCGTCCAGATAAACCGTTGCCGAGAATTTTTCCGCCAGCTCAACAATCTCCGGGAGCGGGGCCAGGTCTCCGTCCATACTGTAAATACTCTCAACCAGGATCAACTTTTTCTGGCTCGGTTTTGCGCCGGCGAGCATTTTTTTTAGGGCCGACAGGTCCGAATGCGGGAAAATTTTTACCGTTGCCGAAGAGAGCCGGCTCGCGTCAATCAGGCTGGAATGATTCCACTCATCTGAAAGAATCAAATCTCCTTTTCCAACCAGGGCGGGAATCACGCCCAGGTTCGCCTGATACCCGCTGGGAAAAACCAGGCCGGTCTCGGCGCCTTTAAATTTTGCCAGGAGGTTTTCCAGCTCCAGATGAATGGAAAAATTCCCCGAGACCAGCCGGCTCGCCGAGGCGCTCGTGCCCCATTTTTTGACCGCGCCGGCGCCGGCTTTTTTCACCCGCGGATCGCCCGCCAGGCCCAAATAATCATTGCCGCAAAAATTTACCAGACGCTTCCCGCAAATCTCAATCCGGGTCCCGGACTTTTGCTCAATGGCTTTCAGCGAGCGGAAAAGGCCCCGGGCCTGAATCCTCTCAAGCTCCTTTTTAGTCCAGTCCATTGTCCCTTGCCGCGAGTCCGAGCGCCCGGATCATTGCCAGGTCTTCTTTCGGGCTTCTGCCTTTGCGGGTGAGATAGTCGCCGAGGATCAATCCGGTGGCTCCGGCCGGAAACATCCAGCTTTGAAAATCGCCGAGGATTTCCTCCCGACCGCCGCAAATAATTATCTCGCTCTCCGGCAGGGAGAGCCGGAAGATGACAATAATCTTGAGCCCGTCCAGCGGAGTCAGCCGGGGCCGGGTTTCCAGGGGCGTGCCCGGGATCGGGATCAGGAAATTGATCGGAACCGAGTCCGGCTGGAGCCGGCTCAAACTCTTTGCCAGGTCCGCCCGATCGGCCCAATCTTCTCCCAGGCCGAAAATCCCGCCGCAACAAAGTTTCAAGCCCGACTCTTTGGCGGCCCGGCTGGTTTCAAAAGATTCTTCCCAGCTGTGAGTGGTGCAAATCTCCGGGAAAAAATTCCGGGAAGTTTCCAGATTGTGATGATACCGGGTCAAGCCGGCGGCCTTGAGCCGCGAAAGAGCCGCCGGGCTCACGATTCCGAGCGAGGCGCACGGCTCCAGGCCCAGGCCGCGAATCTCTTTCACCGCCTCGCAAAGCGAGTCCAGCTCAGCCTCTCCGCTGACCCCTTTTCCGCTCGTGACCAGAGAAAATTCCCGGGCGCCGTCCGCTTTTGCCCGCCTCGCCGCGTCCACCATTTTCTCAAGCGGGACCAGGCCGCGACGATCAATGCCGGCTTTCCAGAATCCGCTTTGCGCGCAAAACTTGCAGTCTTCGCCGCACCTTCCGGACCTGGCGTTCAGAATCCCACAGAGCCGGACATAATTCCCGAATTTTTCCTCCCGCAACCGGCTGGTGATCGGGATCAATTGCAACAATTCCCCGAAGGATAATTTCCCAATCGCCTCGGCCTCAAACTCGCTGATCCCGATCCCGGCCATCAGCGAGCCGACAATCGCGTCAATCAAAAAGTTGAGTCCAAGCTCCATTCATCCTCCGGCTTAATTTTATTTTGATGAGACCGCCTGTCAAAGAGTCTGTCGCCCAGATCAAACGGTCGCAGAATTTTGAATGTGGAAAATATCCCGCGGGCCGAAAAAAACAGCCCCTTCCAATGTCAACCATTGGAAGGGGCCGTTATAGTTCGGCTGGACTAGCTCTTACCAGCGCCGGCCGCCGCCGCCACCGCCGCCACCGCCACCGCCGCCGAAACCGCCTCCACCGCCTCTGCGGTCCCGGTTTTCCGTGCGGGGCTTGGCCTTGCTGACATTGAGGGCGCGACCCAGCAGGTCCTTCTGGTTCAGGCCGTCAATCGCGGCCTGGGCCTTGGTGTCGTCCTTCATCTCAATGAACCCGAAGCCCTTGGACTTTCCGCTGTACTTGTCCTTGATCACATTGACGGATTCAACCTCGCCATAGGCCGAAAAGGCCTCGCGCAATGAGTCCTCGGTCACTTCATACGATAGATTTCCCACATAAATATTCATCTTCTCTCCTTGTTTTCGCGAACAATCAGATCGGAATCATCGGAATTTCGCCTGGAATTCTTCTTCCGAGTAATGTTCGGATTAGTTCAGGTCAATTGACCCCTTCCTCGAACAAAGGGCGGGTTTGTCGAGCACAATTACTATATATAAACCGTTTCAAGCGGACATCAGGAGTATAAACACCTTTTCCGGGAATGTCAAGTCCCGCTCAATTCCGAGAAAGAGATTCCAGCAAAACCGCAAATCGGATGTGTCAGAGCAGACCCTTGCCTGCTTGCTTAAAAGTTCCTGAATCTCCATGCCTGTCCTCCATAGCCCCTTCCTGCTCGGACAATCTGTAGGCGAAGGAGGAACCGATTCTGACATTGAAAGCGGTTATAATCAGATTTGACTTTGATAACAGGAAAGGAATAGAATTTGAGAAAGACTATTCAAACAAAGGGGCAAACCAGGATGGCAGAGAAGAGGAAATCGGGAAAACGGCAGATTGAGCAGTATGAGCACACGGAATCGCAAAGGCTGAACAACCCGCCGGTGGGCCTGGTGGACGCGGGGAACGAGCCGCAAGAGGGGAAAAAGAGCTATCAGTATGACCCGCATCTGGACCCGCAATTGGTCTGGGCAGGAAAAGCCGAGCGCACTTCCTTTGAGGTCCCAACCGTGTCCCTCCATATCCACGAGCGGATAGAACCGAGGACCATTATTGAGGCGGCTCGCAAGAAAAACGGAACCCCGCAAGGAAACCTTTTCTCAATGCTGGATCAAACTCCGCTCCGGGAAGCCATAGAATTTTATCAACACGCTAACAACTGGTCCAACCGGCTGATTGCCGGGGATTCCCTAATGGTGATGAACTCGCTCCTGGAAAAAGAGGGAATGGCCGGCAAAATCCAGATGATCTATATTGACCCGCCCTATGGCATCAAATACGGGTCCAACTTCCAGCCCTTTGTCAACAAGCGCGATGTCAAGGATGGCAAAGACGAAGACCTGACCCAGGAACCCGAAACCATCAAAGCCTTCCGAGATACCTGGGAACTCGGGATCCATTCCTACCTCACCTATATGAGAGACCGACTGCTCCTTGCCAAAGAACTCCTCTCCGAGTCCGGCTCCATCTTCGTCCAAATCTCTGATGAAAATGTGCATCATATTAAGGAATTGATGGATGAAATATTTCTTTCAAAAAATTTTTGTGTAATCATTTGCTACCGCCGATTAGGGACAATGATAGGCGCCGAAATGAAGTCATCTGCGCATTATTTGGTGTGGTATGCGAAAAATAAGGATATATATAAATTTCGTAAGGTTTTCGCGGAACAATTAGTTGGTATAGGAACCGGTGACCATTTCACTCAACTGGAGAACAAAGAAATGGGCAGAGCCAGACCCATGACACATGAGGAACGGATCAATCCTAATCTTATACCATCAGCTTGGAGACCATATCAGTTGGTAAGCCTTCAAACATATGGGGTTGGTTCGAGCAATAAGTTCCCCATCAAATTCAACGGAGATACATTTCTTCCAGGCTCAAATAAGGCATGGCGCACAACGGAATCAGGAATTCATAAACTCATTGCACAAGGTCGAGTCCAAAAAGCTGGAAACACCCTCCGTTATAAGCAATTCATTGAGGATTTTCCTTTTACAGAAGTTGAGAGCATTTGGACTATTGCAGCTCGTGATCCTGATAACATATATGTAGTTCAAACGCCAACAAATATAATCGCACGTTGCATTCTCATGACCACTGACCCCGGGGATTTGGTATTGGATCCCACCTGCGGTTCCGGCACCACGGCTTTTGTCGCGGAAGAGTGGGGCCGGAGATGGATCACTTGCGACACTTCGCGGGTGGCGATTGCGCTGGCAAAGCAGAGATTGATGACGACTAATTTTGATTATTATGAATTGGCGCATCCGAAAGAAGGGGTATCATCAGGATTCAAATACAAGACGGTTCCGCACATCACGCTAAAATCCATCGCCAATAACGAGCCCCCGGCGCAGGAAACTCTTTATGACCAGCCTTTTTCAGACAGGTCCAAGGCGCGGGTAACGGGTCCATTCACAGTGGAGGCGGTTCCAAGTCCGGTGGTCAAGCCGGTCGGGGAGGTCAAGGAGCTCCCGGTTTCGGATGTTTCGGTGGGCAGGTCCGGGGAGACTCTGCGTCAGACGGAATGGAAGGACGAGTTATACCGCTCCGGGATTCGGGCCAAGGGGGGCAAGCGGATGGAGTTCACGCGGGTGGAGATTTTTCCCGGTTCGCGCTGGCTGCATTGCGATGGGGAGACCAAGGAGGGAGAGAGAGCGGTGATTTCTTTTGGGCCGGTTGACGCGCCGTTGGAGCAGAAGCAGGTTGAGCGGGCCATAGAGGAGAGCAAGAAGCTGGTCCCGAAACCGAAGATCGTGGCGTTTGCCGCGTTCCATTTTGACCCGGAAGCGGCAAAGGACATAGACGAGACCGACTGGCCGGGGATGACGCTTTTGAAAGTGCAGATGAACACGGATTTGCTTACCGAGGATTTGAAGAAGAAGCGGTCGTCCAACGAGAGCTTTTGGTTAATTGGCCAACCCGACATTGTGGTTAAAAAGCTGAAGGATAAGGAGCATAAGGACGAATATCAGGTTGAGGTTTTGGGATTTGATTACTACAACCCGAAAGAAGGCAAGCTGGAGTCCGGGGGCAAGGACAAGATTGCGATGTGGATGCTGGACACGGATTATGACGGGAGGAGCTTGTATCCGAGGCAGGTGTTCTTCCCGATGGCCGGTGAGAACGAGGGCTGGGCAAGGCTGGCGAGGAATCTGAAGGCGGAGATAGACGAGGAACTGATTGAGGCATACCGAGGAACGGTTAGTCTGGCGTTCAAAGCCGGGGAGCATAAAAGGATTGCGGTCAAGATTGTGGATGACCGGGGGATTGAGAGTTTGCGGATTATTGATATGGAATAGGTGGACTTTGAAAATGTGCATAGGAGATAAAAAATCAGGCAAAGGGTGGGGGCAAATTGCCACCCCCCTTTTGGTGGACATTCCGGGAGGACGGCGATGAATAAAGAAAGCGCTTTGGCGGTATTTGAAGACTTTAAAATCCGCCGGGTTTATGATGAGGAGTCGGAAACCTGGTATTTTTCGGTGGTTGATATTATGGGGGCTTTGCTGGATCAGCCGGACTATCAGGCAGCCAGGAATTACTGGAAAGTCCTGAAAAACCGGCTTAAGCAGGAAGGCAGTCAGTCGGTTACAAAATGTAACCGACTGAAACTGGAGGCGGCGGACGGGAAGAAATACTTGACCGATGTGGCGAGCCCGGAAACCCTGTTCCGGCTGATCCAATCGGTGCCCAGCCCCAAGGCGGAGCCGATCAAATTATGGCTGGCCAAAGTGGGGTATGAACGGATCCAGGATATGAGCGACCCGGCCCGGTCGCTGGACCGCGCCCGGGAATACTGGCGGCAACACGGCCGGAGCGAAAAATGGATCCAACAGCGGATGATGGGCCAGGAAACCCGAAATAAACTGACCGATTACTGGCAGGATCACGAGATCAAAGGCGAGGATGAATTTGCCATTCTGACCAATATCATTCACCAGGAATGGAGCGGGCTTTCGGTTAAAACCCACAAGCAAATCAAGGGGCTTAAGACCCAGAACCTGCGAGACCATATGAGCGAGGCCGAGCTGATTTTCACCGCGCTGGCCGAACTTTCCACCCGCCAGTTTGCCGAGAGCGTCAACGCCACCGGTATGCCGGAAAACGCGGAAGCCGGGAAAAAAGGCGGGGGAATCGCCAAAAGAGCGCGCCTGGAGTTGGAGGAAAAAACCGGCAAACGGGTGGTTACCAGCGATAACTACCTCACCCGGCCGCAGGACCGGAAGGCTTTGAAGAAAAATGGCAAACAAGATTGACAAGCTGATCATCAATTCTCCATTCACAGAGCCGGCGCATCATTGGAAATACGATCCGGCGACCAAGGGTTTTGATCTGGTGGAGGGGAGAAGGCCGGCCGGATATGTGATCGCGTCGCAAAGCAGTAAGAGTTTTGACGATCCGGGGATTTTTGTGGAAATCCCGCTGGTGAACCAGATCCGGCCGCGGGTGAAGCAATGGCGGGAGAAAAACTATCAGGGAATAAGCGGAATCACCAGACAATTGCTGGACCATTGGAATGATGAGGGAGAGCGGCCAGAGGACAAGCGATTATTCTTCTGCCAGAAAGAAGCGATTGAGACTTTGATCTGGCTGACCGAGGCGCCGGAATCGGAGCGGAGCGGGATCGTGATCCCAGGCGATAGTGGCCCCTTTATCCGCCAGTGCTGTAAAATGGCTACCGGCACGGGCAAAACCGTGGTGATGGCAATGGCGATCGCCTGGCATATTTTGAACAAGGTCAACTATCCGCAGGACACCCGCTTTTCCAAAAATATCTTCGTGGTGGCTCCCGGTCTCACGGTTAAAAGCCGTTTGCGCGTCCTGATCCCGGATAGTCCGGGCAATTATTATGATGAATTCAATATTGTTCCTCCCGGACTGATTGAAAGAATGAGGCAGGGGAAAATAGTGGTGCGCAACTGGCATATCCTGAACTGGGACAGCGAGGCGCGGCTGAAGCGGAGAAGGTCGGTGGACAAACGGGGCGCGGTGAGCAATGAGGCTTATGTAAGGGAAGTCCTGGGCGAGATGTCGGGCGCGAAAAATATTTTAGTTATCAATGACGAGGCTCATCATGCCTGGCGGGTGAATGTGGAGGCCGTGGGAAAGTATTTGCGGATGCGCGAGCTGAAAGAGAGCGCGCAGAAAGCCACCATCTGGATCGGGGGTTTGGACCGCATCCATAAGACCAGGGGGATTTTAAAATGCCTGGACTTCAGCGCCACGCCGTTTGCGCCCTCGGGCAAAAAAGCCTCGGAAGAGGCGCTTTATGAATGGATTGTTTCGGATTTCGGCTTGAACGATTCCATTGAATCGGGCCTGGTCAAAACGCCGAGAGTGGTGATCCGGGATGATGCGATTCCGGACGCTGCCACATATAAATCAAAGCTTTATCATATTTATGAGCATGTCAAGGAAGACCTGAACCGAAAGGCCGATGACCGTACGGCTCTGCCGGACCTGGTTTTGAATGCGTATCTGCTCTTGGGCTATGACTGGAGAGCCGCGGCAAAATCCTGGCAGGAGACAAAACACCAGGTCCCGCCGGTGATGATCACGGTTGCGAACCGGACCGAGACCTCGGCTCGGATCAAATATGCTTTTGAGCACAAGAAGATTCTGGTGGACGAGCTTTGCAACCCGGAAAAGATGCTTCATATAGATTCCCGGGTTCTGGAGCAGGCCGAGGAGCGGGAAGAGGCGCCGGAGGAAGCCGTGGAAGCGGAGGGAGAGAACGGAGAAGAGGAAAAACCGGAAAGGAAGCTGAGCAAGAAGGACCTAGCTGAGGAATTGCGCAAAAAAGTTGACACCGTCGGGAGGATCGGGGAACCGGGGGAACAAATCCAGAATGTCATTTCCGTGGGGATGCTCTCCGAGGGATGGGACGCCAAAACCGTTACCCATATTATGGGATTGCGGGCTTTCACCAGCCAGCTTTTGTGCGAGCAGGTGGTGGGACGGGGACTGCGGAGAACCAGTTATGAAATCAACGACCTGACTGAAGGTCTGTTTGAGCCTGAATATGTAAATATTTTCGGCGTGCCTTTCACCTTTTTGCCCCATGAAACTGCGGCCGAAGTAATTCCTTTGCCCCCGAAACCCAAGACCCAGATCAAGCCGGCGAGGGAAAAGATTCAGTATGAGATCAAGTGGCCCAATGTCCTGCGCATTGAATATGTTTACCGGCCAGTCTTGATGCTGGATTGGGATCGGGTGGAATTGCTGATGCTCAACGCCAGCGACACCCCCCAGCTCGCGGAATTGGCCGCGACCATTGACGGCAAACCGGATTGGAGCAAAATCACCGAGATCAACCTATTGAAACTTGAAAATGAATTCAGGCTGCAGAGAATTATTTTCCGGACCGCGGTGGAAGTCTTTGAAGAGATGAAGCCGGGCTGGAAGGGTAACAAGGAATATCTGCTGGCGCAATTGATCAAGCTGGTGGAAAACTTCTTGACTTCCAAAAAAATCGGGATTATGCCCGGATTGTTTTATCAAGAGGAAATCCGGCGGCGGATCGTGTTTGCCTTGAATATGACCCGGATCGTCCGGCATATCTGGGAGGCGATCCGGCAGGATAACCAGGTGGAGATCGCGCCGATTTTTGACCCGATCAAGCCGATTCGGAGCACCGGGGATATGGTCCCCTGGTATAGCGGGAAACCGGTGTCCCCGGCGAATAAGAGCCATATCAATTTCTGCGTTTATGACAGCGCCTGGGAATCTTGCGAGGCGTTCCATATTGATCGCAATGAGCAGGTGGTGTCCTGGGTGAAAAACGATCATCTCGGATTTGAAATTCCCTACATCTACCGGGGCGAACGGAAACGGTTCCGGCCGGATTTTATTATCAAACTGAATAACGGGATTTTTCTGATCCTGGAAACCAAAGGCCAGGAGACGGATCAGGATAAAACCAAAAGAGCGTTTATGGAAGAATGGATCACGGCGGTAAATGCTCAAGGCGGTTTTGGAAAATGGAGATTTGTGGTCTCAAAGCATCCGAGCGATGTTGAGGATATCCTTTCTAATTTTTGCAATTAGATAAATTTCGTTCTCTTCTAGCGACAAGCAGATATGATAAAAATTGTCAGAAGGTCGCAGGACACGCGTCCAGCCTTCGTAGCCGTATTCTACTACGGCGGAGTAGGTTGTCCCCCTTGACCCATTTTTTTCATTTTTCGTTGATAGATTCTTTGCCTTATTTGCGGCTTTGGGTTAAAATTTTTCTCCGCGAACCGGCGGGCCAATTGATCTGGAGTGAGGTGATCACAAATTGTGACTACCTTGCGGCGGAGTGAGCGGATTTAAACTTGAAGTTCCATTTTGGAACATCAACTTTGGGGTAAAAGGGTTTTTGAGGTGCCAATTTGGCACCTCAAGAGGGATTGAGGATTATGGCCCTGGAAAGGATCTGAGGTCGCAATTTGCGACCTCAAGGCAGGAGAGAAAAGAATGGCGGGCAAAGGGCAAATCGTCGCGGTGAAACAAATTGAAAGTCTGATCCTCTTCATTCGCGGCCAGCGGGTGATGCTGGACGCTGATCTGGCGGATATTTACGGAGTGTCCACCAAGAGACTTAATGAGCAAGTAAAACGCAACCAGAAAAGGTTTCCGGCAGATTTCATGTTTCAATTAACCGAACAGGAAAAAGCTGAGGTGGTCGCAAATTGCGACCACCTTATCCGCTTGAAATTTTCACCTAATTTGCCTTATGCATTCACCGAGCACGGCGCAATTATGGCCGCCAATATGCTGAATTCCGAGACCGCGGTGGAGATGAGCGTGTATGTGGTCCGGGCATTTGTCCGGATCCGGGAATTCCTTGCCACGCATAAGGAGCTGGCGATCAAGTTTGCGGAACTGGAGCGCAAACTCGCCACCCATGACCGCCAAATCCTGGAGATCGTCAAGGTGATCAAACAATTGATGGCGCCTCCGGCGCGGGAGCCGAAAAAAATCGGGTTCGCCCCGGAGAAAAGCAAAAAGTAAAACCTTTCTGACTTTACTACAATTCTGTCGCGGAATTGTCAAAGAAAAACCATACCGGAAAATCGCCGGCGCAAAGATCGCACTCCGCGCCCCATCTTCTTCTTTGCCTTATTTGAAGCTTTGCGCAAGGGTCGCAGGACACGCGTGTCCCCCTTGACCCGAAGGGCATAGCCCTTCACCAAATCCGGCGCAGGACTGTGTCCTGCTTTTGCGTTGTCTATGGCTTTAGGGTAAATTTATTGAGTTTTAGGGGATTGGGACGAATGGCGAGGATAAAAATCAAGGCGGAGAAGAAGACGATTCAAGTCAGCGGGGACAAGGGGGAGCTGATCGCGGACCTGGTTTTGGGGGCGGGATTTTTTATTGAGCGGCCGTGCGCCGGGAGGGGCAGGTGCGGAAAGTGCCGGGTGAGAGCCAAAGGGGATTTGAGCAAGCCGGGCGGGGCGGAGCGGAAAATCCTTTCCAAATCGGACCTGAATTCCGGGCTTCGGCTGGCCTGCCAGGCGCGCATTTCCGGCGATGCCGAGATTTCTCTCCCGACCGAGGCGGTGGTCACGGACAAGATTTTTTCCGGGGCGTATCCGGTTGAAAAACTTAAAGGTCCGTTCGGGATCGCGGTTGACCTGGGAACCACCACGGTGGCCGCGTTCCTGGCAACGCTCAGGGACGGAATCATCCACAAAGGGAATGCGGTCTTGAACCAGCAGGCGGGTTTCGGCGCGGAGGTAATCAGCCGGATGGAAGCGGCTTACCAGGGCAAGTCCCAGGATTTGAAGAAGCTGGCGCGGGAGAGCATAGAAGAGGCGATTTCGGGATTGGGTCTGAGCAAGGGCCAGCTCAAGGAAATCAAGCGGGCGGTGGTGGTCGGGAACAGCGCGATGCATCATCTGCTTCTGGGCCTGGCGGTGGATCACCTGATGAGATTGCCTTTCCAGCCTTTTGACCGGGAAGCGAGAAAAATAAAAACGCGGGTTTTCGGAACCGAGGTTCAAGTCTGGGTTCCGCCCTTGATCGGAGGGTTTGTCGGCTCGGACGCGCTCGCCTGCCTGATCTATCTCGGATTCGCGACCCGCAAGAAGCCGATGGCCGCGGTTGACCTGGGCACCAACGGCGAAGTGATGATGACGGACGGGAAGAAGATTCTGGTCGCGAGCACCGCGGCCGGGCCGGCGTTTGAAGGGGTGAATATTGAATGCGGGATGAGAGCGGGCAAGGGGGCGATCAGTTTGGTTAAGAGATCGCCGGACAAGAGTGTCCAGCCCCCTAGAATTAAAACAAGAGTGTCTGCGCCCCTAAAGATGGAGCTTGAGGTGATTGGAGGCGGAAAGGCAAAAGGCATTGCCGGGTCGGGGTTATTGAGCCTGGTGAACCTTTTCCGAAAAGAGGGTAAAATAGACGCGAGCGGGAGGATGGCGGAGGGCAAAATTTTTTTGAACCGGAAGGTATATCTTTCCCAATCGGATGTGCGGGAGGTTCAGAAGGCAAAAGCCGCGATCCGGGCGGCGATGGAGGTATTGCTCCTGCGGCTCAAGCTCAAGGCTGAGGATCTGGAGGAGTTGGTTTTGACCGGGTCGTTCGGGGCGAGGATTGAGAAGAAAGACGCGGTGGAGCTGGGACTAACGCCTTCATTGAACCGGGATCGGATCAAGGTATTTGCCAATGGGGCGGGAATGGGATGCGGGATGATGCTCAGGAAAGAGACCTTTGAGTTTGCTTCTGAGCTGGCCGGGAAGGTTGAGCATATTGAACTGTTTGCGGATCAGGAGTTTATGAACAGATTTATTGGGAATATGAGATTGTAAAATGTAGGGGCGCACCCGTGTGTGCGCCCTGAGGGGCAGACACATGGGTCTGCCCGTACGGTCCTGCTGAGGGGCAGACACATGGGTCTGCCCGTACGGCTCGCACGAGAAGGAATCGGGACTAAAGTCCCTCGCACAGCAAGGAAGGAGATATAAATGAATTTATTTGCGGGAAGATGTCCGGGGAAGGCGGAGGCGGTTTTCATTTTTTTCTGCCCGGGCGAAAAGCGCCTGAGCCAGGCCGCGAAGCAGGTTGACCGGCTCAGCCAGGGCGGTCTCAGCCGGATTATGGAGTTGGGATTCAAGGGCAAGCGCAAGGAATCCGAACTGCTGGTTCTTCCCGCGGGAAGATGGCGGCTGGCGGTTTTGCTGGGAGTGGGAGAGCGGAAGGATTTGAACGGGGAGCCGTTTCGGGAGGCGGTTGCATCGGGCCTGAAGCGGATTTCCAGGTACCGGGTCGGCCGGATGGAATTGGAACTGCTTGATCCGGAAGAGAGCGGGTTCAGTTTAGCGGAGGAGGCAAGGGCGGTTGGGGAGGCGTTCTGGTTTGCGAGTTACCGGTATTCGGAGTTCAAGAAGCCGGAGGGTTCGGCTCCCAAGGAAATCTGGATTTTGGGCGCGGACAATAAGAGCCGGGAGGCGCTGAAAATATCGCAAGTGGTTGGAGAGGAGCATTGTTATGTCCGGGAGCTGGTGAATATGCCGGGCGCTTCGCTCTGGCCGGAGAAGTTTGCGCAAGAAGCAAGGCGGTCGGGCCGGAATTTTGGGTTCCAGGTCAAGGTCTATGACGAGAAGGCTCTGGCCAGAATGGGGTATAACGGGATTCTCCGGGTCGGGCAGGGGAGCCGGAAGCCGGCCAGATTAGTGGAGCTTCGGTATCAGGGAGGAGGCGCGGGCAAAGGCTGGATCGGGTTGGTTGGCAAGGGGGTGACCTTTGACACCGGGGGCATCTCGCTGAAGTCGCCGGAGGGGATGGAGAAGATGAAGGACGATATGACCGGCGCGGCCGTGGTTCTGGGAGTGATGCGGATCGCGGCGAGGCTGAATTTTAAGCTGAATCTGGCCGGAGTGATCCCGCTGGCGGAGAATATGCCGGGAGGGGCGGCGCAGCGGCCGGGGGATATTATCAGGATGGCGGACGGGACCACGGTGGAGGTGATCAGCACGGACGCGGAGGGGAGATTGATCCTGGCCGACGGTCTTTATCATTGCCGGAAGCTCAAGCCGAAACAGATGATTGATCTTGCCACGCTTACCGGGGCCTGCCGGATCGCGCTGGGTAGATTTGCGATCGGGCTGATGGGGAACAACGAGGAGCTGATGACCAAAGTCAGCCAGGCCGGCGCGCTTTCCGGGGAAAGATGCTGGATCCTTCCGCTCTGGGATGAATACCTGGACTTGATCAAGAGCGAGGTTGCTGATCGCAAGAACGGCAACTGGGCGCGCGAGGCCGGAACCATCATCGGCGGAATTTTTCTAAAACAGTTCATCGGCCAAGTTCCCTGGGCGCATCTGGATATTGCGAGCACGGCCTGGTCGGACGAGGCTCATCCATACCTGGGCAAGGGTCCGACTGGAAAAGGACTAAGGCTTTTGGTAAGATACCTTGAAGAATTGGAAAAATCTTGATCAGGGCTTAAAAGGTCGGGGGGAATTTAACGCACTTGACATTTAGTTGCGCAAACTATTAAATAGGGGTTTATAAAATGAGAATCCTGGTCATAGAGGACGAGAAGAAGGTTGCCAGCTTTATCAAGCGGGGTCTGGAAGAAGCGGGCTATATGGTGGACATCGCGAAGGACGGCGAGGAAGGCATTTATGCGGCGGAGTCCGAGGATTATGACTTGATCGTTTTGGATTTGATTCTTCCCCGCAAGGACGGAATTGAGGTTTGCAAGGAGTTGAGGCAGGTCAAGATCCGGGCGCCGATCCTGATTATTTCGGCCAAGGATTCGGTGGACGACAAGGTGGTTGGTCTGGACGCGGGCGCGGATGATTACCTTGCCAAGCCCTTTGCCTTTAACGAGCTTCTGGCCAGGGCGCGGGCGTTGCTCCGGAGGGGGGAATCCTTGACTCCGGTCAAGCTTCAGATCGCGGACCTGGTTTTAGACACCTTAACCCGCGAGGTGACCCGGTCGGGAAAGGAGCTCAAGCTGACCAACCGGGAATACTCCTTGCTGGAGTATTTTATGGTAAACGCCGGCAAGATTTTATCGCGGACCCAGCTTTCCGAGCATGTCTGGGACTATACCTTTGACACCTTTTCCAATGTGATAGATGTTTATATCAATTATTTGCGGAACAAGGTTGATCGGGACTTTGAGCCGAAACTGATCAATACGGTTCGCGGGGTCGGTTATGTGCTCAAGGCTCCCAAAGAAGCAGGGGATAGCTCGGAAAAGAAAGCATAAGCAACGCCTTTCGGAGCGGCAATGGAAAGAACCAAAGAAAAATATATCCTGTCAACGCTCTGGCTGACCAGGCTGGGCGGAATCCGGCTGAGCCTGAACCGGATGCGGGCCTTAATTTCCGCCATTGTCTTTGCCGAGCTTGTGGCCGGGGCAGGTTTGGGAATCTTGCTCTGGGCTGGATCCTGGTGGGTCAAAATTCCGGCCGCGATCCTTTTCCTGGGTTTCCTGCTGATTGGAATCCGGGCCCTGGCTTTGATCCGGAAGAGCGAGCTGGAGAAAATTGCCGATGGTTTATCCGGACTGAGTGAAGATGAGATGAAGAACCGGGTTTATTTTGACGCGCCGGATGACGGCCTGGGCAGGGTCGGGTATCTTTTGAATCAGCTTCTGGACCATTGCGAGGATCGGTTAGAGAAGCAGAGGCGGTTGATCGGAGCGATTTCTCATGATCTCAGAACCCCGCTCACGATTTTAAGGGGAGATATGGAAGTGGCCTTGCTCCGTCCCCGGGGTTCGGAGGAATATCAAGGGATCCTGGAATCAAACCTGGAGGAGGTTGACCGGATCAGCCGGCTGGTTGAGGACTTACTCCTGGTGAGCAAGGCAGAAGCCGGGGAGCTCAAGATGGTGTTTCGGCCGGCCGACTTGACACAAATCCTGGATGGGCTATACTCGGATTATAAAAAAATCGCCTCCAAAAAGGGCATTGACTTGACAATGGAGGCGGAAAATGACATAATCCTTGAAATTGACGAGCATCGGGCTAAACAGCTATTTGCAAATTTAATTGAAAATGCTATACAATATACCCCAGCGGGGAGAAGAATTGATTTGACCTTGAGAAGGGGTGATAAGGAGGCCTGGGTGAGCATCAGAGATCAGGGGATCGGAATCCCGCCCGAAGAGCTTCCGTATATATTTGAACCCTTCTACCGCGGGGGCGAGGCAAAGAGATTGGCAACCAAAGGCTACGGCCTGGGGTTGAGCATTTGCAAACAAATCGCAAATGCGCATAATGGAGAGATAGAAGTTGAAAGTCGGGTCGGCCCGGAAAGCGGGACCGCTTTCAAGGTGAGTTTGCCCCGGTATAGGTAAAATGGGGGGCAACGGGTGATAAGAAATATTTAATTGTATTTTAATGCAATTTTAATGTTAAGCGGGCATAATTTACGAAAGGTCAAATTAAGCGAAAAGGGGGTGAGCAATGGTAAAAGAGAATTTGGACGGATCTGAATTGTGACGGAGCAGGAAAATATCCTGTTTCCGAGGGCAATCTGCGAAAATGCTGAATAACGGGGAATAACTTGTAGGCGGTAGCGGATTGTCCGGGACAGCTGAAGAAATAGATCAGGAGGTGGAAGCTCAAAAGCGGAAAAACTGAAAGTAGCTGAAGAAGGAAACAAGAAAAATAAATTGAAAAAGGAGGAAACTAGAAATGAAGAGACTAATGGTAATTTTAGCAATCGCCACGCTGTTGGCGATTCCGGTAGGGCTATACGCCCAGGTAGAGGCCGGAGCGGGCTCGATCAAAATCGGGGCCCATATTGACACGACCTATCGGTATTCGGCGGAAGACAACAACGATCCGGATGTGGATGAGGTGTATGGGGCTGGCTATGACACCTTCAATGCGGAGAATGTAATTTTGGGTCTTTCCGGAAAAGTGGGTGACAAGGTATTGTGGAAGATCACTGAGGCTTTTGATCTTAACACAGGTGGGGTCGCCACTCTTCTGGACGCCAATGTGGAATGGAAGATCATTGATCAACTCGGCTTGATCGTTGGCCGTCAACTGGTTCCCACGGCGCTTGCCAATGTTCCACATATGATGAAGGTGCATTATCTGGCCAATGTGCCTTTGATGATCTCTGGCGGATACAACAACCTTGGATGGCTTCTTCCGCTTCCCACCTACCAAACCGGGCTGGGAATTGATGTCAACTTCAGCGGCCTGAATCTGAACTACACCATTTATAATGGCGAGCTGGCGGGCGTGGCGCCGGCGGGTGGAAATGACTTGCTCACTGAGAATGACAAGAGCAAGGGCGGCAATATCGCGGTTGGATACAGTGGCGAGCTTGGCCCGGGCAAACTGGCCGCGCGCGCCTACTATTTCAGCGAGGAATCAGATACGAATTTCACCCCGGAGCCGGATTCCTCGCATATTGCCGGCTGGGGATTGGGCGCGCTTTACAATGCGGACAATTTCTTTGTCGGAGCCGAGTATGTGAACAAGAGCATTGACTTTGAGAAGACCATAGATGATCTCAATTATGATCAATACGGATGGTATGGCCTGATCGGCGGCAGGTTCAGCTCCATTGAAGTTCTTCTCCGCTATGATTTCATTGACTACACGAGCCTGAACGATGATGATATTAACGGCGTTGAGGATGTGGATACCGAGCAGTGGTGGAATTTTGGGGTCAATTACCTGATCAATGATAATACCACTATCGGCGTCGGCTATGTCTGGAAGATTCCTGAAGAGCCGGATGGAATTGACTATCCGAATGTGGACGAGTTTGTAATCAATGTGGAGCTTGACATTCTCTGATCCTGGAACTGGGTAGTTTAAGCCGGCCGGCCCTTTCGGGCCGGCCGGTTTTTTTTCTGATCCTGATCCCGACTCATAATCTTCCCAATTCCCATCCGGAAGCGATCCACCTTAAAAGCGCGTCCCTAACCGTCTAACACTTTTATTTAGCAAAATCTATGGATTCATTTTCCGCGCCCAAGGCGCTTTGGATTGCGACGCCCGCGGCGTCGCTTTTGAAAGCGGTGTCGCGGACACCGCACTCCAAAGCGTCCCGCTCGCGGGACGCAACCGTTGAAAAATCCATAATTTAACCAAGAAAAAAAGCGTTAGACGGTCAGAGCTCGTCCTGCTTTACTTCCGGCGGAAATTCAGGTTATAATTCTTTTCGTTCCGAGGAAAAACGCTTTTCAAGAGGGAGGTAAAAAAATGAAGAACTTATGGGCAATTCTGGCGGCGGTCGGTTTGGCGGCGATTCCGGTCGGGCTTTATGGTCAGGTGCAAACCCGGGCCGGTTTGCTTGACATCGGCGCTCACCTGGATGTGGTCTATCGCTACTCCGCGGAATCCAACAATAATCCGGGCTCGGACGAGGTTTATTGGTCCGGCTATGAGTCGCTTAATGCCGAGACCATGATTTTGGCTCTGTCGGGAACGGTGAACGAGCAGCTCAGCTGGGAATTCAACAACGCCTTTGGATGGCCGGTCTGGACCCAGGGGGTTCCGGATTCCAATTTTGCGCTTATGGTTCTGGACGCGAATATGAAATGGAGGATCGTTGATCCCCTCGGACTGATTATCGGCCGGCAGTTGGTGCCCACCCTGCTCTGCAACGGCCCGCATTCAATGGCTGTGCTCCATACCGCGAATTTCCCCCTGGTTTTAACCGGCGGCTATAACGCCGCGATGGTGTCTCCTCCCACTTATCAGACCGGTATCGGCCTGGAGCTGAATTTCGCTGATTTTTACATCAATACTGTTTACTACAACGGGGAGTTGGTCGGCGGTAATGCCCTGCCCGGGGGAAATGACACCGGCAGTGAGCAGGACCCGGACAAAATGAAAGGCTGGAATACCGCCATCGGATATTCCGGCGAGGTCGGCCCGGGCAAACTGAAGGCCCGGGGCTTTTATTTCCAGGAAAGCTCGGACCTGAATCAGACCGAGCCGGAAGATGATTCTTCCATTGCCGGATACGGCTTAAGCGCGATTTATGACGCTAAAATTATCTTTGTCGGCGCCGAATTTATGAGCGCCACCCGGGACCCGGAGGATGAGGGAGCGGAGAGCGTCACCCAGTATGGATATTACGGCCTGGTCGGAGGACGGATCAGTTCGGTGGAGCTGGCCTTCCGGTATGATTTTGTGGACTACACCAATCAGAGCAATGCCGATTATCCGGGCGCCGAGGATACCAATACCGAAACCTGGTATACTTTTGCCATCAACTATCTGATCAACGAAGATGCCACCATCGGGATTGACTATGTGCTCAAGTATCCGGAGGCGCCGGAAGATACCGATTATCCCAACATCAACGAGATTTCGGTTATTGCCGAGCTGGATCTGCTCTGATCAGGCAAAACGGTGAAATAGGCCAGGCCGGTTAAGTTGACGAAACCATACTGTGCGCGGGACTTTAGTCTCGCCACCGGTTTAACCGGCTTTACCGATCACAGCATTTATCCCTGCAGGCTTTCCAAGAGCTCCCGGATTTCCTCCCCGGCGGTGAGTTTCAGGAATATTTCTTCCAGGTTGGCTTCTTTGGTTTTGGAAAGATTCCTCAATTGCTCCATCGTTCCCTCGGCGACTAATTCCCCCTGATTGATGATCCCGATCCGGTCGCAGACTTCCTGCGCAATCTCCAGCGTATGGGTGGACATAAAAATGGTTTTTCCCTCCTGATGCGCCAGCCGGCGAAAGGCATCCTTCAGTAAACGCGCCCCTTTGGGGTCCATCCCCACCATCGGCTCATCCACAATAATCACCCTCGGATCGTGCAGCAGCGCGCTGGCAAAGACCAGTCTTTGCTTCATGCCGTGCGAGAAGCTTTCCACCAATTCGTCGGCCCAGTCTTTCAGGTTAAAAAATTCCAGCTGAGCCGGCGCTTGCTTTTCAACCTCCCCTTCGCTCATCCCATAAACCCCGCCGATAAAATGCAGAAATTCCCGGGCGGTAAGTTTCTCGTAAAGATAAGGCCGATCCGGGATGAACCCGACCAGGCTTTTGGCCGAGATCGGATTTTTCGCCAAATCATATCCGCAGAGATAAATCCGGCCGGAGCTTGGTTTTAACAGCCCGATCAGCATCCGGATGGTGGTGGTTTTTCCCGCGCCGTTCGGGCCCAGGAATCCGTAAATCTCTCCCGCGGGAATCTCCAGGCTCAATTCCTTGAGCGCGGGAAAATTTCCGAAATTCTTATTCAAATTCTCGGTCTTGATCATTGATACTCCCGCATTTCCATTTCAACCTATTCGCGCGAGCGATCCCGCCCAGGCGTGATCGCGATTCCTTTCTGTGCGGGCGACTTTAGTCGCAACTCCTTTTGCGCGACCGCCTTCAGGCCTGAGATCTGTAATCATCTTTGTGCGAACTCCTGTACGGGCAGACCCAAGTGTCTGCCCGATTCGCGGCGCAGTCCCGCGGATCCGCGGGATTGCCTGCGCACAAATTTATTCATTGATACTCCAGCACCTCAATTTTAGTCTGGCCCACCACCTGCATCAAACTGATCATCTCTTCCAGATTCCCGGTTTTCAGCCGGAGATGAGTGGCGTCCGCGGGGAATTGATTAAAAGTCGGATCCACCCGAATCCATTTTCCGTTTTTGCCCGCGGGCCCGGCAAGATACACCTCGGCCCAGGCATGATAATAAAAACCCTTGATCAGATAGGCGTCCGAGTAAACCAGCCCGGTCGCCATTCGGGCCGGAATGCCGGCCGCGCGCGCCAGCGCCGTAAACAGCACCGCGTGTTCCTTGCAAGCCCCCTTTTTCTTCGCCAGAACCTCCACCGCGCTGGGGATGCTCACCACCATTGAATCCTCAACATACCGGCTCACCCATTGAGCCAGAAGCGCAGCCGCCTGGGCCGAATCTTTTTCCTCCCCGAGGATCTCTTGAGCCTGCCGGACGATTGGCTCAGCGTCCGATTGCGCCTGCCAATCCGGTTTCAGGTATTGTTCTATCTCCGGATCGCCCGAATATGGAATCTGATAAGAAGCGGACGGAATCTCTGCCGTCAAGATTTCCACGGTTCGGCCGGAAAGCTTTTGACCGTCCCCCTCCAGATCCAGTCCCTCCAGAGCCGGTCCCTTGATTCTTGCCTTCAGTAATTTTACCTGCCGGGAATTTTCTATGTACCGGTCGCTCTCAACCGCCAGCGCGCTGATCAGGTCGGGATTAAGGCCGGAGTCCGAGTCGGTCAGCAAATTCAGCGCGGCCGCGCGGTCAATCTTGAGCGCGGTGAATCCGCTCGGATGCCATTCCTTGACCACATCTCCGGCTGCCGTGATCCAGAGATATTCGGTCTGGCCGCGGAAAGTCTCGGATACCTTGTAAGCATTGACTTCCTCCCCAGCCAGCTTCACCGGTTCCAGCTCCTGGACCTCAAGATTGACCAGGTCAAAAGTCTGGGTCAAAGGCTCAAATACCGGCACGCTCAGTTTCAGCCCGGGCTTAATCCCTTCCTGGCGCAATTTTTCCGCCAGAACCGGCTCGGTATAAAGATAAGGCGGCTGGGAAAGCGGGATCTCCCGCTCAATGCGCTCGCCCCCGGTCCGGATTAAAATTTTCAATTTATTATCCACCCGATGAGCCCGCGCTGAAAAATCCGCCGCCTCGGACCCGAGATCAAAATCCAGGGTCTGGATCGCCCAGTCCAGATCCAGTCTGCCCTTCATAAATAACCTGATTTCACTCGCCTGTCCCAGAAGATTCACCCGCAAAACCATTTCATCGGTCAAGAAATATTCGTTCCCGCGCGGCTCAATCACCAGATGATTATATCCGATCGGACTATCCTGCTGATAAAATCCGAGCCACTCCTCGGTCAGGCCTTTTAACTGAACTTGATTGAGCCCGCCCGCGAGCCGGGGCTTCTGCTCAAGAAAGTATCGGGTGAAAACCAGAAGCCAGGCGCAGGTCGCAATCAGGCCGACTCCCATCAGCCACCAGTTGATCCGGTCGGTTTTTCTCGGCTGGACCGGAATTTCTGAAACCGGATTTTTCACAAAAGACCCTCCAGTCCCATCTCCTTGATCAGATTGAATCTATATTCGGAAAATTCCTCGGCATCCCGGAATTGCTCCCAGGTTTGCGCTTTTCCCTCTTTCAGGAAATTCAGCCGTTTCTGGTATCCTTCCACTACTTTGACCAGCCGGGCTAAATTTCGCTCCAATCCCCGGGGCTTGGCCTGAACCAGCCACCGGTCTCTTAATGCCAGCGCAAACTGCTGGAAATAATTGGATAAATGTCCGAATAAGATCAAGACCTCCTCTCTTTTAGACGGCTGCTGGAAGATCAGCGATGCATTTTCCTGGATCAATATTTTGGAAAACAAAATGCCCAGGGCGTAAATCATCGGCTTTAAGTCCAGAAGCCATTCGCTGTTCTTCAGGTTGCCCAGGCCCGAAGTCAGGATTTCCGTTTCCTTGACGATTTTGACCAGCTGATCCGAGAGTGAGGGCTCGGAGCCGGACCTGGCCGGAAGATATTGGAGGCTGAAGAGTTCGTCCAGAAGCACAAACAGGGCCGAGCCTCCGAAAAATTTTCCCGGAGAGACCACCTGGTTCAGCCGGTCCAGCAAAAGATAAAGCTCCGCGGATTTTCCGCTCCGGTCGTTGAAAAAATTGAGCGCAAAATCCTTTCCGAATTCCGGAAGAGAAATCTCCCGCGGCCGCCAGCTGTTGACGGCAAAAAAGGCGATGGGCAGGGCGATCCCGCCCAGCAATTGCAGATGTCCCAGGTCTCCCCAGTTGGTGAGCAGCGCGCCTTTTGCCCCGAGCCGGGCGCCGACCTTGAGAAAATTCCGGTTGTTGGATTCCATGGTTTTGAGCTCCGGGAAGAGCCGGGCATAACTCCAGGTGGCGGTGGCCGGATAAAATTCCCGGCCGGATTCGGCAATCGCCTTTGATCTTCCCAGATAGAAATTTTCATCTTCTTGATTGGAAGTCCCGTATTGCCAGTTGATGATGACCACATCTTCCGGAACTTCCGGGAGCAATTCCGGATGCGCCACAAAAATGTCCCCCCAGACCATCAGCCGCCTTCCCAGGCCCGTGATCATCCGGTTGAGCTTGCGCAAATGCTCCAGATAAATCTCCGGAAATTCCTGTCCGCCGGCCAGCTCCGGCTTCCAATATTTTTTCAGGTCAAACGGCTCATCCAATCCGACCAGGAAATATTTGCCCGGAAAGCATTCCGCCTGCTCCTGGTATAACTCAGCCAAAAGCGAATAAATTTCATCCTTCCGCGGGTCCAGGCTCCAGAGCAGTTTCTCGTCAAAGGCCAGATGCCGATATTTTTGGCGGGAAAGAATGCCCCGGAGATGCCCGAAGGATTGTTGCATGGGAACCACTTCCACATAATGTTCCTTGCATAACTCAAAAAGGGCTTTGGCTTCGGATTTGAGGAGCTGGTCATCACTGCCCGGAATTTCCGGGTGACGCTCGTATCCGAAGTTATGTTCCAGGTTAAAGGTCAGCCAGTTATATCGGAAGGCAGAGAGCGCTTCCGCCAATCTCTCAAATCCCGCGGGAGTCAAAACCTGTCCCCGGCTTAAATCCTGGAGAAATCCGCGCCGGCTGAAGATGGGATGGTCAAAATATTCCAGCGCGCCGCCGTTTTTCTGGAACAGCTCGGCCAGGCTGAGCAGACCATAATAAAGACCCGGAGCGCCCCCGGCAAAAATGCTGATGCGGTCATTTTCCGCATTCAGCAGATAGGCCTGGTCCCGGATTTCCGGGCTCAAGTTCCTGGCCGGTTCCGAAAATTTTTGCTCCAGGGCGGAAAGCTCCGGAGCGCCGGGATGGGAGGATAGAAAATATTGATCTCCCGGCTCCGAGGCGATTTCCAGATCGGGAAAAATTTCCCCGGCCCTTCTTCTCAGCCGGTCTCTTTCTTCCGGCTTTGCCTGGAGGAATATTTTCTTCGGCTTTGGAATCGGGTTCCCGCTCTCCTTTGCTTCTATAAACAATTCATTCTCCTTCCGCGCTTCTGAATCCGAAGCTCAGCTCCAGGTCCCGGAGCGCCTTGATCCGGTCGCGATATTCCACGGCTTTTTCAAATTCCAGATTCTCCGCGGCTGCCTTCATCTTCCGCTCCAGTTCTTTAAGCATCCCGTCCAGCTCTCCCAGGTCTTTGATCTCCCGGAGCAAATCTTTCTCAGCCGGCGTGGGCACGGTAAAATAATCCTGCTCGTAAACCGAGGCGCGAATCTGGAGAACGCCCTTTTTGATGGTTTCCGGCGTGATCCCGTTTTCCTGATTGAATTTCTGCTGGAGCTTTCTCCTCCGATTGGTCTCGTTGATGCAGATGGCCATTGCCCTGGTGACTTTGTCCCCATAAAGAATCACCCTGCCGTTGACATTGCGGGACGCCCTTCCCGCGGTCTGGATCAGGGCTTTTTCTCCGCGCAAAAATCCCTCCCGGTCCGCGTCCAGAACCGCCACCAGGCTCACCTCCGGTATATCCAGTCCTTCCCGCAAAAGATTGATCCCGATGATAACATCAAACTGATTCATCCGTAAATCCCGGATCAGCTCGTATCTTTCCAGGGTGGCAATGTCAGAATGCATATACCTCGCCCGGATTCCCAGGTCCTGGTAATAGGCGGTCAAATCCTCCGCCATCCGCTTGGTCAGGGTGGTGACCAGAACCTTTTCCTTCCGCTCTTCCCGCTTCCGGATCTCCTCCAGAAGATCGTCCACCTGTCCCTCTGCCGGCCTGACTTCTATCTCCGGATCCAGCAGTCCGGTGGGCCGGATGATCTGCTCCACCACCAGTCCCCGGCTTTTTTCCAGCTCGTATTCCGCGGGAGTGGCCGAGACATAAATCACCTGCTTGACCCTTTGCTCAAATTCCTCAAAAGTCAGCGGCCGATTATCCAGCGCGCTCGGCAGCCGGAACCCGTATTCCACCAATGTCTCCTTCCGGCTTCGGTCTCCGCGATACATTCCCGCGGTTTGCGGAACGGTCATATGGCTCTCGTCAATAAAGAGCAGATAGTCATCCGGGAAATAGTCCAGCAGAGTCGGCGCCGGCTTTCCCGCGGCTCTTCCGGCCAGATGCCTGGAGTAATTTTCTATGCCGGTGCAATGCCCGGTCTCGCGCAACATCTCCAGGTCATACATCGTGCGCTGAACCAGCCGCTCCGTTTCCAGAAGTTTGCCGGCCGCGCGCAACTCCGCGCTTCTCTGATCCAACTCCTCCTTGATCAGCCCGAGCGCCTGCTCCCGGTTCTCCTGAAAAGTCACATAATGACTTGCCGGATAAATCGCCGCTTTCTCCACCGGCGCGATTTTCTTTCCCCGCAGCGGATCCATCTCATAAATCGCTTCCACCCGATCCCCGAAAAATTCCACCCGGAGCGCCTTGGCTTCTTCGTGAGCCGGGAAAATCTCCAGCACCTCCCCCCGAACCCGGAACACCCCGCGGTGAAAGTCAAAGTCATTCCGTTCATACTGAATCTCCACCAGCTTCCGTAGCACTTGATCGCGCGGATATTCCTTCCCCGCCTCCAGTTGAACCAGAAGACCATAATAAGCCTCGGGCGAGCCTAAGCCGTAAATGCAGGACACGCTGGCAATGATGATCACATCGTTCCGCGAAAGAAGCGAGTAAGTCGCGTAATGCCGCATCTGGTCAATTTCCTCGTTGATGCTCGCGTCTTTTTCTATGTAGGTGTCCGTGGCCGGGACATAAGCCTCGGGCTGGTAATAGTCATAGTAGCTCACGAAAAATCCCACCGCGTTATTGGGGAAAAGCTGTTTGAATTCGGCGAAGAGTTGGGCCGCCAGGGTCTTATTATGCGCGATGATCAAAGCCGGCTTCTGCACCCGGGCGATCACATTGGCCATGGTGAAAGTCTTGCCCGAGCCGGTGACTCCGAGCAGAACCTGATGCTTGAATCCTTGGTTCAGGTTCTTGCAAAGCTCTTCAATCGCCTGGGGCTGGTCTCCCCGGGGAGTGTATTCGCTGATTAGCTCAAACTTCGCCATTTAACCTTTCAGCGCTTCAGGAAATCGTAATCTTCAAAATCCGGCAGTTCCTGTTTCAGGAATTGCTTGAGCTTGCGCAACAGCCGGACTTCCAGCTGGCGGATTCTTTCCCGGCTGATCTTGAATTTATTCCCGACCTCCTGCAAGGTCATCGGCTCTTCGGTCAACAGCCGATGGTCAAAAATATACAACTCCTTTTCGGATTTTCCCCTCACCAGCTTCTGCCGGAACTCCTTGAGCCTGGTCTCAATCAGTTCCTTGAATTCGCTCTCGGCCAGCTGGTCCACGATCCCCGGGGTCTCATCCGACAAGGTCGCGCCCAGGGTCTGCTTGCCGTCATCGGTCACCGGCGTTTCCAGCGATTGCTCCGGAAGCGACAGCCGGGTCTCCATTTCCTGAACTTCTTTCTCGCTGGTGGCCAGATTTTTGGCCAGCAGACGGGGCGTGGCCTGGAACCCTAAGGCCTCCAGCCGTTCCTTTTCCTTCCGGAGATTGAAAAACAATTTCCGCTGCGCCTGGGTGGTGCCGATCTTGACCAGCCGGTAATTATCCATCAGGAATTTCAGGAGGTAAGCCCTTATCCAGAACGAGGCATAGGTGCTGAACTTGATCCCGCGATACGGGTCAAATTTATTTATCGCCTGCAATAATCCCAGGTTGCCTTCCTGAATCAAATCCAGAAGATCTATCCAGTGCCGCTTATACTCCAGCGCGATTTTCACCACCAGCCGGAGATTGGCCAGAACCACCCTCTGCCCGGATTTTTTATCCCCTTTTTCCCGATACCTTTTCGCCAGATCGGTTTCCTCAGTCTGACTTAAAAGCGGATACTGCCGAGCCTCCATCAGGTAATACTGAAGCGGCGGGAGCTTCTCCAGCTTGCCGGGCCGGCCATAGACCGCTAATTTATTCTCGGTCTCGGATTTCATTGATTCAGGACCGGGTTCCGCTTCGGCCGGGACCGGATGGTCCGGCCTGGAAATTAGTTCCGGAGTCGGCTTCTCCGGGATCGGTTTTCTCGGCTGGCTCTTTTTCCGCTTTCTCTCCTTCTCCATTTCCAACTTTTTTATTATAGCCAAATTTAGAGAGAAAAGGTAGATCTTTTCGGTGTTTGAATTTATTAACCATTAACTCCCGCAAGCGGCAAATCCCGGCCTCGCATCTGCGGAAAACCTCGCTCCGGGAAATTCCCAGGTCTTGGGCCAGAACCTTTAAGCTCTTCCCTTCCAGGAAATAGCCCAGGATCACCGCTTTTTCCGTTTCCTCAAGTTTGGAAACCAGTTCCTTCAGATTGAGTAAATCCGCAATGCACTCCATCGGGTCTTTCGGGAAAATCTCTTCTGTCTGCTCAGATAGTTCTTGCGCCAGCTCCGCGGTCATCAAATCTTCCCGCAAATATCCGCAGGTTTTTTCCAATTCCGCCTCCAGCTCGGCGCAAACCCGCACACACTCTGATCTTTTGGGACAGTCATGGCAAATCATTATGACCTCCTTTGGGCAAGGCAAGCCTTGCCCCTGCGTCTGACCTGCAAACCCAGATCGCGGCCGAAAGATCAATCCGGGTTCCCGGCTTTCTAAATCCGCCGGCTAAAGCAAAGAGCCGGCCGGCTTCCTGCAGGATGGCCGTTTGGTCCCGCCGGTCAGGGTCATTTAAAGCTTTTTTTCTCATCCCCACAAAACAAACTGTTAGTTTGCCGAGGGGTCAAAAAAATAGCCCGGTTCAACCCCATAGAGCTCGGAATAAGCCATTAAGGCCTTGACACTGGGCATCGCTTTGCCTTTTTCCCACAGGCAAAGCGCGCCCGGGCTTATCGGGTACTTGCACCTGGATCCCAGTAATCTGCTGGTTAATCTCAGGGGGTGCCCGTGTTTTAGCCTTAATTCCCTGATCCGTTGATACCTGAACTTCATTTTTCCACCTCCCTCTTTTTTTGGGATCAGGATTTCGGAATCAGCGAATTCCCGATCCCTTTTTCTTTCGTCCTTTCAACCCTTCAACCCTTCAACCTTTCAACCCTTCAACCCCGGGGCCCGGCTAACTTTTTGCTTGACAAACCCCGGGAAATCTGCTACTATTAAAGCAAACAGTTTGCTATTTGTCAAGTAAAAAATGGATAAAAGTAAACTTTTCGTTTAGTAGGATTAAACAAGGAAGGGACCAATAGTCGTAACCAATTGAAAATTAAGGGAAAATGCGGAGAAGGGGATGAAAATATCGGAATTATTTGATCGGAAGCGGGAAGAGCTGGGGATGAATTACAAGAAGCTGGCTGAGGCGGTGGGCGTGAGCGCGGTTTACATTTCCCAGGTTTTACGCGCTCAAAGAATTCCCGGGGATGAGATCCTGGTAAAGTTGAGCAAGGTTTTAGGGCTCCCGCCGGGCCTGGCGCTCCGGCTGGCGCATTATGAAAAAGCCCCGGAGTCTGCGCGTCAATATCTGGAGCCTTCTGGCCGCGGGCCGGGCCGCGATCCTAAGCAGGCGGGGAAGTTTGACAATGTTGAGCCCTGGCAACTGGGGCCGGGGAGACAGGTTCCGATCCTGGGCTGGGTTCACGCCGGCAAGTTTGCTCCGAGCGAGACCGGAGATATCGGACCGCTGAGCGCCGATGATTATGTTTATTCGGATACTAAGGGCCGGAATTTATTCGCGCTCAAGGTGGAGAACGACTCCATGGAGCCGATTTTTCATCCGGGAGACATTATTATTGTTAACCCGAACCTGAAGTCTAAAAGCGGGGATTATGTGATCGTGCGGCTCAAGGGCGAGGTGACCTTCAAGAAGTTGATGCTCAAGGACCGGCTGGTGATCTTGAAACCCCTGAATCCCAAATACGATGACATCATCCTGGACCGGAAGGACCATTTTGAGATCATCGGCAAGGTGGTGGAGAAAAAAACCATATTCAGCTGAGCGCGGCCGGAATTAAAGATGGCAGCCGCCGATTTTTGAACTTGACAGGGTATTGAAATCCTGTAGATTAGGAACGAACCAATGAATCCAAACCCGCATATAATAACTTTCAAAGAATTTAAATCGAAGCTCAACGATCTTGTCTCTCAATTCGAGAGCAATTTTTCTCATTATAAATCAAAAGGCTATGATGAAGCCGCGCTTAGAAACGATGTTCTAAACCCATTCTGGCGCGCGCTGGGCTGGGACATGGAAAATCTCCAAGGCTTGCCCCAGCAGATCCGCGAAGTTGAAATTGAAAGCAGGGTGAATATTGCCGGAAGAAAGAAAAAGGCGGATTATTTGTTTCGCACCGACGGCATCAATCGGTTTGTCTGCGAAGCCAAGAAGCCCCTTGAGGAGATTTCCCGATTTGCTTTCCAGGTTCAGAGATACGCCTTCAATATGCAATTATACACGGCGGTCTTGAGCAATTTCGAGGAGTTATATATTTATGTCGTGGGTGGACGGCCGGACGCCAAAATCCCCTTTGAGCCGGTGGTCAAATACAGCTTCCGTCAATACCCTTTGCTAGCGGAAAAGCTATGGAATCTGTTTTCGAGGGAAAAAGTTTCCGCCGGCTCGCTCGATCAATTCATCTCCGAACTGCCCAAAAGACCGATCAAGGGAAAAGCGAGGCAGGGCTGGCTGATCCAACCGGATCGCATCCGCAAAGTGGACAAGGAATTTCTGTTCTATCTGGAAGAGAGCCGCAGGGAATTGGCGAAAAATATAGTCCAACATAACCCCGGCCGGGTTTGGGATGAGAACAATTTGAACGAAGCGGTTCAAAGAATATTAGACCGGATCATTTTCATTAGAATCTGTGAAGACCGCGACATTGATGTGAATGGAACCCTGGAAAGCATTGTAAAAAATTGGAAAGAAGCGCAGATTCGACAGCCGTTCTATCCGTTGCTGGTCAGATTATTTGGAATTCTAGACAAAGGCAGCAAACGCGCGTTTAATGGCGGACTGTTTGCGCCTCATTTTTCGGAACAGTTGGAATTGAGCGACGATTTCTTGCTGGATTTTATTGACGAATTATCCGGCGAGGAATCCCCATACCTGTTTAATATTATACCGGTCGAGATTCTCGGCTCGATCTATGAGAGATTCATTCGGAAAAGAATTAAAATAGTCCCAAGCGGCAATGTCAAGATAACTGACAAGCCGGACGCGGGGAAGGCGGAGGGGGTCTATTATACGCCGCAATATATCGTGGATTTTATCGTGGACCGCGCGGTGGGGCCCCTGGTGAAAGACAAAACTCCGGAAGAAGTGTCTCGGCTCCGGATTCTTGATCCGGCTTGCGGGAGCGGCAGCTTTCTGATCCGGGTTTTCGATCGGTTATGCGAATATTACAAGGAATGGCTGCTCAAGAACCCGAGAAAGCAGAGGCCGGATTGGTGCTGGTTTAATTCCGACCAGAATTTGCATCTCACCACCGGCTTGAAAAGACAAATTGTCCTGGATAATATTTTCGGAGTGGATATTGATCCGCAGGCGGTGGAGGTTTCCCAATTTTCCCTCTATCTTAAAATTCTGGAAGGCGAGACGCGCCTCACCCTTGCCGCGGAGTATCCCCTCTTCAAAGGGGAATCCATTCTTCCCGACCTTAAAAATAATATTCGAATGGGCAATTCCCTGATTGAGAGCGATTATTTTGACCTTTTCTCAAACGGAGATGAATTAAGAAGAATCCGGCCCCTTGATTGGAAAGCCGCATTTCCGGAAGTGTTCAAGGGCGGGGGCTTCGATGTCGTTTTGGGAAATCCCCCCTGGGGCCAAAAAGCGGTTAATTTTACTGCTCAGGAAAAAGAATATCTTAGACTGCATTATGAGGCCGGCCAGGGAATTCTCGACCTATTCAAGCTTTTTACCGAACGGGCCATAAAACTTGTCAAACCCCATGGATCTTGGGCCATGATTTTGCCCGATATTATTCTTCTGAAGAATTATCCCGAAACCAGGAAAATGATCCTGGAGCAAACTTTGATCGAATGGATTGCCTATGCGGGAATGCCTTTTGAGAAGGTAAATCTTGACAGCGTGGTCCTGGTTTGCACCAAGAACGTCGGCCATGCAAAATCCAGGCACAAAGTCAAAATAATAATGGACATTCCGGCGGTCCGCAAAAGGGAAATCAGTCCGGACCGGGAAATATTGCAGAGCATTTTCTATAATTTGAAGGGATATAAGCTTAATATCCATCTTAACAAGGAAAGCCTTGACCTGCTCAATAAATTAAATGGCCGCCCGAAGTTGGATGAATTTCTGGAGGCCCATGAAGGAATCCATTCCGGAAATATCCGGGCAAAGCTTTTTTTGCCGAAAAAGAGAAATCGCTTTTGCCGAAAAATGATTTTCGGGAGGGACGAGATCAGACGCTATCAACTGGTCTGGGGAGGAAAATGGATAAATTATAATCCGGAGATTATTGACGAGAAAGCCGGGGAATATGCCAATCTTGGGGACGAGTCCTATTTCACCGCTCCCAAGATATTTGTGCGCAGGACCGGAGATTATGTGATGGCGGTCCCCGATTTTAATGAATACTTTGCCAGCAACAATTTATTTGTGCTGCTCAAAAAAGGCCCATCCACCGAGGCGGCCGATACTGCGCCGAGCCTCTGCTATTTTACCGGATTATTAAACAGCAATCTGATGACCTGGTATTTCCGGACCATACAGCCGCGGGTTGGGAAACTATTCGCGGAACTAAAAATTAATCAGATCCATGATTTCCCCATTCCCTCCGCGGATTTCTCAAATCCAAAGGTTCTGGCCGAGCACGACCGATTGGCTGCCTTGGTAAAAAGGATTATGGATTTAAGGGCTGATTATAAGCAGGCGATTTCAGAACTGGACAAAAGGACCTTGGAAGGCGCGATCCAGGGCTGCGAGCACTCCCTCAATGGCCTGGTCTATGAGCTTTGTGATCTGACCAAGGAAGAAATATCATTGGTTGAGAGGGAGTCAATAGTCAATGATTCAACAACCCGGGAACGGAAAAAACATCCCAAGCCTTCCTCAAATCCTTCGTTCTTTCTTTGAGGCGATTCGTTCATCGCCGAATTTTGGGGTCAGACCCAGACATGAGACATTCGCGCAAAATTTGAAAGCGCAGAGGGGAATTCTAATTCTGAATTATGAGTTATGAATTATGAAAAAAAGCCGAAACTAGAAGGTGAATTCTGACTTTTTATCTTCTTTTCTGAGCCGAAAATGAAAAAATCGTTAAGCTATCTTAAACAAATCGCCAATTTTTCCAAGTCCTTGAAATTCCAGCACAAAAAATTTTCTGTTTAAGATTACTTAAAAAAATCTTCCGAGCCGATTTTTTTGGATTTCCCTTGAAAATCATAAGGTTAATTGAGCTAATTATAGGTTTTTTTAGGGGACGATTTTCGTACTTATAGGGGGACCTCGCGTTTTGCCGGGCAAAACGCGAAGGTTGATAGGTTGAGAGGTTGATAAGTTGATAGGGAATTGCGGAGGCGGCATTTTCCTCCTTATCAACCTATCCACTTATCAACTCTATAAAAACACATCCTTGTTCAATCCCGAGCGAATCGGGAAAGACCCATTCACCCCGTGTGATCGGATTTCAAGAGAGAAGCTCACAGAAACAATGGCACGAGAAAGCGGTAAACGGTCCACGGTGCACGGTGCACGGTAAATTCCGTGAACCGTTAACCGTTCACCGTGAACCGCTCAAACGGTTCAGCAACGACACACAGCCGCCAACAAGGGATCTTGAGCGCGGGTTGGATGCAGGACAGCGAGCCGGCATGGGCCTCAACAGTGCGTAAGCGGAAGGCGAAATGCCTAATTACCGGAGCCCCCGG
>Ga0315277_10000450_pt1 | contig 65583 bp, 59 predicted proteins | sample YL17G05_15_MG_FD_203695 | JGI IMG/M metagenome (GOLD analysis project Ga0315277, IMG submission 203695) | Sediment microbial communities from Yellowstone Lake, YNP, Wyoming, USA - YL17G05_15 | ecosystem: Environmental > Aquatic > Freshwater > Lake > Sediment | place: USA: Wyoming | collected...
CCCGCAGCAGCGTGTCGTGCCAGGCGACCGAGTACCAGTTGACCGTGAGGCCTTCCAGCGGGAACGCCAGGATGTTGGAGTCGTTGAAGGAGAACAGCAGCAGGATCACGAGCGGCCCGAAGAGGGCTAGGCCCACGAAGCTGAGGAACACGCGCCAGAGCGCGGTGTTGGCGGCGGCGCGAGCCCGGACCCCCGCCGGCACACGGACGGCGACTCCGGCGCCGGCGGGCCGCGCTACCTGCGCCATCTAGGACGCCTTCACCTCGGTCCAGGCGGCCACCCACGCGGCCCGGTTCTCCGGCGGAGCCGCGGGGATCGCGTTCTCCAAGTTGAGGGGCGCCTTGAGCGATGCCCGCTCGATCACCTCGGGCGGCGCGATGTCGAGGACCGTCTGGTTCGCCACCTGGTAGTTCCAGGTCGCGGCCTCGAACAGCTCGGCCTCCGGGCTCGTGTACCAGTTGAGGAGTGCGTACGCGGCGTCGAGGTTCTTCGGGTCGATGTTCGGGGTGATGCCGTATCCGCAGGCCCAGAGGAACTGCCCCTCCTTCGCCACGACGAACTTGGTGTTCATGCCCTCCTTGGCCAGCGAGTTCGCGTTGTCCGGGTACCCGGAGGCGATGACGATCTCGCCGGACTTGAAGAGCGTCTTGATGCTGGCGTCGCCCTTCCAGAAGGTGCGCATCTGGTCCTTGTGCTCGATCCAGAACTGCTTGATCTGCTCAAGCTGCGCGTCGGTCATGTGAAGCGGGTCGGTGATCCCGTTCGCGAGTGCGGCGATCATGATCGCCGTGATCGCGATGTCCTCGACCGCAACGCGGCCGCTCCACTGCGGGTCGAAAAGATCCATCCAGGAGTCCGGAGGTGTCGTGACGACATCCGCGTTGTAGACGATGCCGGCGGTTCCCATGTCCACCGGGAGCATGTAGACGTTCCCGTCCAGCTGGACCCCGGGGAGCTCCTTCACGGAGGGGAAGAGGTCGTTCCAGTAGGTGAGGCGCGAGATGTCGAGCGGCGCGTAGATGCCCTTCTGGGCCATCTCAAGGGCCGCCTCGTCCACGCAGGCGTTCACGACGTCGACCTCGAACCCGGCCTGGATCTTCGCGACGGCCTCCTCGTTGCTGCTCATGGCCGAGGTCTTGAGCGTGATGTTCGGGTACTGCTCGTGGAAGGACTCCATGTACTTCGGGTCGAATCCGTCGGTGTAGGAAAGGAGCCGGATCGTTCCGGTGATGTCCTCGGGCCGCATGCTGGCGCTCCCGGAGGCCGTAGAGGAGCTCGTGGTGCCTCCGTTGCCACCACAGGCGACCGCCGCGAGCGAGAACGCGAGCAAGCCGGCGAACAGGAGAAGCGAACGACGAGCCATCTCGACCTCCTTACCCTCCTGGCGGCCTGACGCTAGACCCCGGATGGTAGACGGTCAACTGTCGACTAGGAGGATGGCTTAGAGCTGGTCTTGGGCGCGTGGGTGATTCGGCCCCCGCCCGTGGATCCTCCGCCTTGCCTGTCAGACACCGGCAGGCGGAGCGGATCCACCCGTCTTCGTGACCGGAGGAGTCGCGATGCCACCCTTGCCCTTGGCGGCGACGACCCCGCTCCCCGCGCTCGGGGGTGCCGTGGTAGTCACGACCCGACTCCCGGCCGGAACCACGACCCGACTCCCGGCCGGAACCACGACGACCTGCGGTGCCGCGGCGGTCCTCTGTTCGGGCACCGCCTGGATCGCCACCCAGGGAAGGGCGAACCCCAAGAGGCCGGCGCCCCAGGCGATCCACCGGAGTCCGCGCTTCCCCATCCGCCGCTTCTTGGCGGCGGATGGAACAGGGTGCATGGTCTCGGGCCGCTCATCGCTCATCGGGGTCAGTCCCTCTCCACCTCGGCCTGCGGGGTCGTGGTCTGTGGGGTCGTGGTCTGTGGGGTCGTGGTCTGCGGGGTCGTGGCGCTAGGTGCCGCCTGGACGACGACGATCTTGGCAGGGGGCGGCTTGGCAAGCGTGAGGTCCCGAGAGACGAACCCCGCCATCAAGGCCGCCACCAGCGCCCCGGCGATGATCATCGCGGATCGCTTCTGCATCTCAGTCTCCTCTCGCGTCCTTCCATCCCTATCTCCCAATATGGAACTCCCCACCCCGCTAACCGAACGGTAAGCATGCCCCTCGCTGGGGTGGACTTCTTGCGACGGCAGTGCACCGGGACAAGCTGGAGAGCTCGGCGAGACGCGGGTCGGCGCGCTCGACGAGGACGCGCTCGCCTCGGCGGGACCACTCGCCCCCGACGAGTAGGGCCTATCCGCTCTCTTCGGTCGACCGCCGACCATCGACGATTCCTCTCGGGCGGCCAGAGGATGCTGCCCTGTCACCGGTCCACCCCGCCGCGGGCTCCGCCCCTTCGCCCGAGGCAGGACACCGGGAGAGGAGGAGGCATGAAGAGGAACCGGGCATGGGCCGCGGGCCTCGTGGCGTTCGTCGCCGCGACCGCCCTCACGTTCCCCCCGCAGTTGGCGGGAGCCAGGGCGCCGCCGGACTTCTCCGGCGTGAAGAACGTCATCCTGTTCATCGGGGACGGGATGGGGCCGAAGCAGGTCAAGCTCGGCAAGCTGATGGGCGACGGATCGCTGTGGTCCGACGCCGCGCCCTGGACGAAGGGGAGCCTCGCGACCACCTCGCTGGACGGCGTGACGGATTCGGCGGCTGCGGCCACCGCGCTCGCGACGGGCGTGGAGACCTATAACGGCTGGCTGTCGATGGCGCCGGACCGCACGCCGGTCGAGACCGTGCTCGAGCGGGCCGAGTCGAACGGCAAGGCGACCGGCCTGATCACCGATTGCGATAGCCGGGCCGCGACGCCGGCGGCTTTCGCCGCCCACGTGACCAACCGGGACCTTGACCTGGCGATCACCAGCCAGATCCTCGGGCAGGGCATCGAGGTGCTCCTGTCGGGTGGGTGGAGCTACGACTACCTGCTCGAGGGACGCGCGGGCATCACCTACATCGAGAACTCGACCGATCTCGCGCCGTACCTGGCCGAAGAGACCCCCTGGCCGACCAGCCTGTACGGCTTCATCGGGAGGAAGGCCCTCACGTTCAACATGGATCGCGAGGAGGAGGGGGCCGTCGGCGTCCAGCCCACGCTCCCCGAGCTCACGACCGCCGCCCTAGGCGTCTTGGACCAGGACCCGGACGGGTTCTTCATGATGGTCGAGGGCGGGGTCATCGACTGGGGCGGCCACGGCCGGGACGCGGCCTGGATCGCCTCCGAGGTGCAGGAGCTGGACCAGGCGGTCCAGGTCGCGGTCGACTACGCGACCGGCCGGAACGACACGCTCGTCCTCGTGACGGCCGACCACGAGACCGGTGGCCTGAGCTTCGGGTCCGGGATCGACACGTCCGTGATCGCGGGCCAGAGCGCGACCATCGCGTTCATGTGGGGCAAGATCAAGACGGGACGTTCGACGGTCAAGCAGGCGATGGCGACCTACGCGGGCATCACGGACCTCACGCGCTCGGAGAGGCGCCTGATCGCTCGGAACGACAACTGGCGGGCGAAGATGTACATCGCCGATGTCCTCTCGGCGCGGGAGCACGTGACCTGGGGCTGGAGTGGCGGTGCTCCGGGAGAGCACACCGCCACGGACACGCCGATGTACGCCTTCGGCCCGGGCCAAGACACGTTCGCCGGCCGGTACGCCAACGAGCGGGTCGGCGTCCTGCTCCTGGACGCGGTCAGCCACTGACATTCTAGGAGGTCGCGGCCGCCCGCTCGCCGAGGCGCTCGACCGCCAGCGCGACCGTGGGTGTCAGCGACCCCGTCACGTCGTGACCTTGACCTTGAAGCCGACCGGGTCCTTCTTGGTGGGTGATGCTTGCGAGGTCATGAGCGCACAGGTGTGACCGTCAGCGGTTGCGGAGCCAGCGCTCCAGTTCGCCGCGGTGGACGACCCCAAGGACGAGCACCACGCGATCCTGCTCGACGACGTCGCACATGACCCGGTAGTCGCCGACCCACAGCCGATGGAACGAGTCGGCGACACCCTGGATCGTCTTCACGCGCTTGCCGCCGATCCTCCCCGGCTTCGCGACCTCCGCCGCGAGCTTCTCGAGGGCGCGGCGGACTCGGGTTCGCACCGCGGGCGGCAGCTTCTCGAGCGCTCGAGTCGCCGTCGGCGACAGCTCGACGTTGTACGACTTCAGCCGAGATCCTTCAGGTTGGTGGTCCGGCCCTTCGCGTACGCGGTTCGAGCCAGTCGTCGCATCCGGACGTACTCGTCGGCGTTGGCGAGCACCAGGTCCTCCGCCTCCTCGACCGGGAGCAGCACGGCCGCCGGACGACCGCGCTTGGTCACCACGTACGCGGCGCCGCCCTCCACCTCGTCGATGACGGCGGATGCCGTCGCCTTGAGTTCCTTGATCCCGATCTCGGCCATAGTGGGCCTCCTGGGTGACTACCTTGGTAGTCACTTTATCATGCTTGGTCGCGGGGCGATCTCGGGCACCTCTGACCGGAAGGACCTCTCTGATCGCCGACGCCGGCGTCACGGATCGAGCTCGGCGAGGCGCCGGTCGGCGCGCTCGACGAGGACCGTCGCACCCTTGCGTTCCGCGGCCTCTCGCGCGCGCCGGAGCGCCGACCGCGCGTCGTCGGTCAGTCCGACCATCCGGCAGATCTCCGCCTCGTCGAACGCCGTCATCGCCTGTTCGAGGAGCATGTCGGTGCGCTCGGTCCACCGGGCGGCCTCGCGGATCAGCACCACGGCCTCCTCGAGACGTCCCTCCGCGGCGAGCAGCCGCGCCTCCACACGCCGCCACATGAACTGGTTGACCGCATCGTCGCTCGCGCTCGTCTCCCGGCATTCCGCGGCGAACCGGCGGGCCTCCTCGAGGTGGCCGAGCGCGAAGGAGGTGGTCGCCAGCTCGCCGGCCGCGGTCGACGAGTGTGCCAGGTCACCGCGCTCGTGGAGCACCTCGTACGAGCGACGAGCGTACGCGTCGGCGGCCGCCGGATCCCCGGCGAGCATCTCGATCTGACGGGACCACTCGAGGAGGGCGCCGCCCTTCTGGCCCAGCACCTCGGCGGCGACGACGTGGGCCTCCCCGAGCAGCCGCCGAGCCTCCTCGAAGTGTCCGAGCATCGCGGCCGTCGCGGCCCAACCCATGCCGATCAAGACGCGGAGCGACGGGAGCCTGGTCGCCTGCGTCTCGAGATCGGCGAGGTCGGCCCGGATCTGCTCCACGTGGGTGGATCCGAGCAGCCCGCCCACGACCCGCGTGGAGGCCGCGACGCGCTCGAACGTCCCGTCGCCCGCGGCCCGTGCGTGCCGGAGGGCGAGCGAGCAATCCTCGCGCGCGCGCTCGAATCGGCAGTGGACCCAGGGGATCTGCGACTTGGAGATGTACGCGCGCGCGAGCCCTCGGTCGTCGCCCCAGGCCTCGAACCGGGGCACCAGGCGCTCGAGGAGCGTGGTCACCGTCTCGGCCGCCCCCTCGGGATCCAGGAGACAGCCCGCGAAGGTGCGACCGAGGTCGGCGTGCGCCTCAGCGCGCTCGTCGCCGGCTGCTCGAGCGGCCTCGAGGGCCTCCGCGAAGACCCGGCTCGCCTCGTTCGGGTGATCCGCGTCGAGATGGGCCCAGCCGAGCGCCATCAGGTCGAAGGCCCGCCGCGGGTCGCCCGGGACGCGCAGCGCCGCCGCTCGACCGAGCAGCTTCTGAACGGCCGCCGAGTCCGCGCGCTCGGCCGCTCGCGAGCCCGCCGCGGACAGTCGCTCGGCCGCTCGCTCGGCGAGCGCTCGCGAGTGCTCGTCCTCCGGCCCTAGCTCGACCCGGTACGCGTGCGCCCGCTCGAGGTGGTATCCGACGAACTCGTCGACGTCGACGGTCGATGCGGCGTCGTCTAGCCAGTCCGCGAACCGTTCGTGCAGGTCCGCGCGCGCCTCCTTCGGGAGCATCTGGTAGGCGGCGTCCCGAAGGAGCGTGTGACGGAACCGGATGGCCTCCTGACCGGGCAGGTCGGAGGCGTCGGGACGCAGGAGGTCGCGGCGGACGAGATGTTGGATGTGGCGCGTCGTGGCGGCGCGATCATCCTCGGGTGCGAGGTCGCGAACCGCGCCGAGGTAGAAGACCTGGCCGACCACCGACGCCCGGCCGAGGACGGCCCGCTCCGCCTCCTCGAGCCGGTCGAGGCGTGCGTCGAGCAGCGCCTGGATCGTCGGTGGGACCGAGACGTCGCCCGGATCGCGCGTCGCGGTCCACGTGTCGCCCTCGCGTCTCAGCAGCCCGTCGTCGATGAGCATCGCGATCGTCTCCTCGACGAACAGGGGATTGCCCTCGGCGGCCGCGAGGATCCGCCGGCGTGTCGACTCGTCGAGGCTCCCCCCGCCGAGGAGGTTCTCGACGAGCAGGTCCGATTCGTCGGGGGAGAGCGGCTCGAGCGTAAGGGTGCTCGCACGCAGCTTGCCTCCGCCCCAACCGGGACGAACCTCGAGCAGCTCGGGGCGCGCCATGCAGGCGATCAGGATCGGGGCGTCGCGGCTCAGGTCGGTCACCTGGTCCACGAGGTCGAGGAGGCTCGGCTCCGCCCAGTGGAGGTCCTCGAGCACGACCACGAGCGGCCGCGACCGAGACAGACCCTCGAAGAACCGACGCACCGCCCAACCGATCTCCTCGGGCGGGAGGGCGATGTCGCCCGATGCGCCGATGAGCTGCGCGACGCGCGCGGCGACCTCGGCCGCGGAGGGGTCCTCGGGCACGAGCGCCGCGATCGCGTCCCTCATGCTTCCCGGACCGTCGAGGTCCTCAGGCCCGATGGCATCGCGAACGATCTCGGCGAGCGGCCAGTACGTGATGCCCTCGCCGTACGAGAGGCACCGGCCGCGGAGCACCGTCGCGTCGAGGGCGAAGCCCTCGAGCGCCTCCTGCACGAGCCGCGACTTCCCGACGCCGGGCGGCCCCAGGATCGTGAACAGGTGACAAACGCGATCGGCGGCGACCTCCTCGAACGCCCGGCGAAGCTGGGCGAGCTGCCTCGAGCGCCCGACGAGCGGCGAGTCCAGACGCCGCGCGAAGCCCGCCGCACCGGCGTGGACCGCGATCAGCCGGTGCGCGGGCACGCGCGCGGTCTTTCCCTTCAGCTCGAGCGGCTCGACGGCCTCGGCGACCACGGCGTCGCGAACGAGCCGGAGCGTCGTTTCGGAGAGCAGCACCTCCCCGACGGGGGCCGCCTGCTCGAGGCGGGCGGCGACGTTCACCGCATCGCCCGTGACGAGCGCCTGCCGGACGCTCGCGTCCCCGGCCACGACCTCACCGGTGTTGACGCCGATCCGGCACGCGAGGGTCGCGCCGTGGTCGCGCTCGAGCTCCTTGTTCAGCAGACGGAGGCCCTCCCGCATCTCGTCCGCGGCCCGGACCGCGCGGAGCGCGTCGTCCTCGTGGGTCGTCGGGATCCCGAAGACCGCCATCACGGCGTCGCCGATGAACTTCTCCACGGTGCCACCGTGGCGTTCGATCGCCTCCGTCATCGCCGCGAAGTACCGGCTCATCACGCGGCGGAGCGCTTCCGGGTCCAGCCTCTCCCCGAGCGCGGTCGATCCCGTGACGTCGCAGAAGACGACCGTGACGGTCTTGCGCACCTCGGCGGCCGGAGCCGGCGCGGGCAGCCGCTCCCCGCAGGCGTTGCAGAACCTCGCGCCGCCGGGGTTATCCGCACCACAGGCCGGACAGGCAGGCATGACAAGCGAAGTCTACGCAGGGCGGCCCCGGGGCGGGGCCGGCAAACCGCGGGTTGACACAGGCTTCCGCGTCCGTACACTGGACTGACCATGGCCGTCATCAGGAAGCTCGGGAAGCAGAAGGCTCTCGTACTTATCGCGTAGGCGCGGCCGGGCCCGGGAGGCCCGGGAGCCGCGCCGGATGCCCCTCGTTCAGCGAGGGGCTTTTCTTACCCCGGAGCTGCGTTGGACCACCCGACGAGAATGAGGAGCGAGACCGAGGGAAGGAGCACCCCATGAGGTACGAGTTCGAGCGCAGTGGCAAGACCGTGGCGAGCGTCCTGTGGGAGGGGCCCGGCCAGGTCGAGATCGATGTGACCGACCCGGCCGACCGCGCGCAGTTCGACCGCTACTTCGGCGCCGAGGTCACGTACCTGTCGCCCGGGTTCGACTTCGGCGGCGAGATGGGCGAGGGCGGTCTCGCGAGCCGCCGCCGCGACTGGACGCCGTGGGAGTTCGAGCGTGCGTGCCGCAACCTCGCGCACAAGCTCGGCTGCACGGTGGGCCGCGTGGAGACCGGCCCGGTCGAGGAGCGGCCCACGGGGGTGGCCGAGCGATGAAGGTCACCGGCGCTCAGGCGCTGTTCATGGCTCTCGAGGGCGAGGGGGTAGACCTCGTCTTCGGCATCCCCGGCGGCGCGATCCTCCCCGCCTACGACCCGCTGATCGACTCGAAGGTCCGCCACGTCCTCACACGGCACGAGCAGGGCGCCGGCCATGCGGCGGAGGGCTACGCCTGGGCGACCGGGAAGGTCGGCGTGTGCATGGCGACCTCTGGTCCGGGTGGCTGCAACCTCGTCACCGCGCTCGCCGACGCGAAGATGGACTCGGTCCCGGTCGTCGCGATCACCGGGCAGGTCCCGACGCCGGCGGTCGGCAACGACGCGTTCCAGGAGGCCGACATCACCGGCATCACGCTGTCGGTCACCAAGCACAACTTCCTCGTGAAGGACGCGCGCGAGCTGGCGGAGACGATACGCGAGGCGTTCCACATCGCGAGGACCGGCCGTCCCGGCCCCGTGCTCATCGACCTGCCGAAGGACGTCCAGCTCCAGGAGTTCACGTGGAGCTGGCCCGAGACCGTGTCGCTCCCCGGCTACAAGCCCACGACGAAGGGCAACCTGAGACAGGTGCGCGAGGCCGTGAGGCTCATCCTTCAGGCGAAGCGTCCCGTGCTGTACGTGGGCGGCGGCGTGATCAGGGCGAACGCCACGAAGGAGCTGTTCGAGCTCGCGACCGAGGGGAACCTGCCGGTCGTGACGACGCTCATGGCTCGAGGCGCGTTCCCCGACACGCACGAGCTCGCGTGCGGCATGCCCGGCATGCACGGTGCGTACACGGCCGTGACCGCGATGCAGAAGTCAGACCTGTTGGTCGCGCTCGGCGCACGGTTCGACGACCGCGTGACCGGGCTGCTGTCGGGTTTCGCCCCGCACGCGAAGGTGATCCACGTCGACGTCGACCCGGCCGAGATCGGCAAGAACCGCGTCGCGGACGTGCCGATCGTCGGCGATGCGCGCGACGTCATCGCGAAGATGCTGACCGAGCTGAGGCGCAAGCAGGAGGAGCAGGGCGGAGCGCCCGACCGCTCCGATTGGCTCTCGACGCTCCGCGGCTGGCTCGAGAAGTACCCGTACACGTACGAGCAGCCCGACGACGGGCCGATCAAGCCGCAGTTCGCGATCGAGCGCCTGTGCGAGCACGCGAAGGACGCGATCGTCGTGTCCGGCGTCGGCCAGCACCAGATGTGGACGTCGCAGTTCTGGAGGTTCACCAGGCCGCGGACGTTCATCACCTCCGGCGGCCTCGGCACGATGGGCTTCGCCCTCCCGGCGGCGCTCGGCGCGAAGGCCGGACGGCCCGACCGGCGCGTCGTCGCGATCGACGGCGACGGCTGCTTCCAGATGACCACGCAGGAGCTTGCCACCTCGAGGACCGAGAAGATCCCGTTCATCACGGCGATCATCAACAACGCGCACCTCGGCATGGTCCGCCAGTGGCAGGAGATGTTCTACGAGGAGCGGTACTCGCAGGTGTTCCTCTCCCACGACTGCCCCGACTACGTGAAGCTCGCCGAGGCCTACGGAGCCGTCGGCCTCCGCGCCGAGCATCCCGAGGAGGTGGACGCGGTGATCGAGAAGGCCCTGTCGGTCGAGGACCGCAGCGTCGTGATCGACTTCCGGTGCGACCCGCGGGAGAAGGTGTTCCCGATGGTTCCGGCCGGCTCGTCGAACGACGAGGTCATCCTCGGTCCCGGCGGCCTGAGGCCGATCAAGGACCCGGCGGAGGCACCGATCGCATGAGCCTTCACACCATCTCTGTGCTGGTCGAGGACAAGCCGGGCGTCCTCACGCGCGTGGCCGGGTTGTTCGCCGCGCGCGGGTTCAACATCGATTCGCTCGCCGTGGGTCCGACCGACGAGGACGGGCTGTCGCGCATGACCATCGTCGTGCAGCTCGAGACGAAGTCGCTCGAGCAGGTGACGAAGCAGCTGAACAAGCTGATCAACGTCATCAAGATCCTCGAGCACGAACCGAGCGAGGCCGTGGAGCGCGAGCTCGCGCTGATCAAGGTCCACGCCGACGGCGACGACCGCGCGCGGATCATGGAGATCTGCGAGGTGTTCCGCGTCCGCGTCCTCGACGTGACCCACAGGACCCTGATCGTCGAGGCGATCGGGACGCCGGAGAAGCTCGAGGCGCTCCTCGAGCTGCTGCGCGACTTCGGCATCGTGGAGGTCTCGCGGACGGGGCGGATCGCGCTCGCGCGCGGCGACCGCGGGATCCGCGAGCGCGTGCAGCGGAAGGCGACGGCCGGCACGGAGGACGCGCCGGGAGGGATCGGCGGGAGAACCTGAGCCCGCCCCGCATCACGGGAGGAACGATGGCCACGATCTACTACGAGAAGGACGCCGACCCGTCCGCCCTGAAGGACCAGAAGATCGCGGTGGTCGGCTTCGGCAGCCAGGGCCACGCGCACGCGCTGAACCTCAGGGACTCCGGCCACGACGTCCGCGTCAGTGAGAGCGAGGGCTCGAGCGCCTGGGCAAGGGCCGAGGAGGCGGGCTTCCGGGTGGTCCCGACCCCTCAGGCGGTGTCCGAGGCCGACGTCGTGATGGTGCTCCTGCCGGACACCCTGCAGGCGAAGGTCTACGAGGCCGATATCGCGCCGAACCTGAAGGCGGGCGACATGCTCATGTTCGCCCACGGGTTCAACATCCACTTCGGGACGATCACGCCGCCGGCCGACATCGACGTGACGATGATCGCGCCGAAGGGCCCGGGGCACCTGGTCCGGCGCACGTTCGAGGAAGGTATCGGCACGCCGGCGCTCGTCGCCGTGCAGCAGGACGCCACGGGCACGGCGCTGCAGCGCGCGCTCGCGTACGCGGCCGGCATCGGGGTGGCGCGCGCCGGAGTGATCCAGACGACGTTCAAGGAGGAGACCGAGACCGACCTGTTCGGCGAGCAGGTGGTCCTGTGCGGCGGCACCACGGCGCTCGTGCGGAGCGGGTTCGAGGCGCTCGTCGCCGCCGGATACCAGCCGGAGATCGCGTACTTCGAGTGCCTCCACGAGCTGAAGCTGATCGTCGACCTCATGTACGAGGGCGGTATGAGCTGGATGCGTTACTCGATCTCCGACACGGCCGAGTATGGCGACTACACCCGCGGTCCGCGCGTGATCGACGACCGGACGCGCGAGGAGATGCGCCGGATCCTGGACGAGATCCAGAGTGGGCGGTTCGCGAAGGAGTGGATCGGCGAGGCGGAAGGGGGGTTCACCAACTTCCTCCGGCTCAGGCGGGAGGCGCGCACGTCCGAGATCGAGGAGGTGGGACGCGGTCTACGTCGGATGATGCCGTGGCTCGAGTCGGAGAAGAAGGTGGCCCCCGATGGGTGACGATGTAGTACGCATCTTCGACACGACGCTCCGCGACGGGGAGCAGGCTCCCGGCATCGCGCTCACGAAGGTCGAGAAGGTCGAGATCGCGGAGCAGCTCGCGCGCCTCGGCGTCGACATCCTCGAAGCCGGCTTCCCGATCTCGAGCCAGGGCGAGTTCGAAGCCGTCCGCGAGATCGCGACGAGCGTGCGCGGACCGGTGATCGCGGCGCTCGCGCGCGTGACGCCCGGCGACGTCGATCGCGCCGCCGAGGCCGTGAAGGGCGCCGAGCGCCGGCGGATCCACACGTTCATCTCCACGAGCGACATCCACATGCAGGACATGCTCCGGATGTCGCACGACCAGGTGCTCGACGCGATCCGCGACGGCGTGAAGCTTGCCGTCGGCTACACGGACGACGTCGAGTTCAGCGCGCAGGATGCGACGCGCACCGAGCTCGACTTCCTGCTGGAGTGCCTGAGGGTTGGGGTCGAGGCCGGCGCCACGACGATCAACGTGCCCGACACGGTCGGCTACGCGATGCCGCACGAGTTCGGCGAGCTCATCCGCACGGTGCGCGAGGCGCTGCCCGACCACGTCGTGATCTCCACGCACTGCCACAACGACCTCGGCCTGGCCGTGGCGAACTCGCTCGCCGGCATCGTGAACGGCGCGCGGCAGATCGAGGTCGCAGTGAACGGCATCGGTGAGCGGGCGGGGAACTGCTCGCTCGAGGAGATCGCGATGATCGTGCACACGCGGGGGCAGGCCCTCGGCGTGAGGCACAACGTGAACGTGAAGGAGATCACGCGGACGTCGCGCCTGGTCGCGATGACGACCGGCTACTCGGTCCAGCCGAACAAGGCCGTCGTGGGCTCGTCGGCGTTCGCGCATGAGTCCGGCATCCACCAGCACGGCGTGCTCTCGAACCGCGCGACCTACGAGATCATGGATCCGATCGAGATCGGGCTCGAGGGCAACCGGCTCGTGCTCGGCAAGCACTCGGGGCGCCACGCGTTCGCCGACGCGCTCGCGAAGCTCGGCATCCAGGTCGAGGAGGAGAAGCTGAACCGCTCGTTCGCGCGGTTCAAGGAGCTCGCCGACCGCAAGATCCAACTCACCGACCAGGACCTCCAGGCCATCGTGTCCGAGGAGCTCGGCACGGCCGAGGAGGACGTCCTCGTGCTCGAGTCGGTCGTCGTCGGCGGCGGGACCCACCTCGAGCCGCGGGCCACCGTTCACCTGCGCCGCGGCGACGAGGTGATCGAGGAGTCGGCGATGGGCGACGGCCTGATCGACGCGGTGATGGGCGCCATCCAGCGGGCCGCCGGCATCGAGGCGCGTCTCGCGTCGTTCAACGTCTCGTCGGTGACCGCCGGCTCGGACGCACTCGGCGACGTCGTCGTCCAGCTCGACGTCGAGGGGCGCCGGGTGACCGGCCGCGGTGTCGCGACCGACGTGGTCGAGGCCTCCGCTCGCGCCTACCTGGCGGCGATCAACCGCGCGTTCCGGGTCCAGGCGAGCCCGAAGAGCACCGTGGAGACCTGGCCGTCGTGAGCGGCCGCACGCACCGCATCGGGGTCATCCCCGGCGACGGGACCGGCCCGGAGGTCGTCCGCGAGGGCCTGAAGGTCCTCGCGGCCGTGCGAGACGGGTTCGCGGTCGAGCTCGAGGAGTTCGACCTCGGCGCGGACCGCTACCTGCGGACCGGCGAGGCCCTGCCCGACGAGGAGCTCGAGCGCCTGAAGCGGATGGACGCGATCTACCTCGGCGCCGTCGGCGACCCCCGTGTGCGCCCAGGCGTCCTCGAGCGCGACCTGCTGCTGCGGATCCGGTTCGAGCTCGACCAGTACGTGAACCTGCGGCCGGTGGTCCGCTACCCGGGCGTGACGACGCTCGTCCCTTCGCACACCGACGACGACGTGGACTTCGTCGTCGTCCGGGAGAACAGCGAGGGTCTCTACAGCGGCGCCGGTGGGTTCCACCGCAAGGGGACGCCGTACGAGGTCGCCGTGCAGGAGTCGATCAACACCCGCCACGGGGTCGAACGGATCGTGCGGTACGCGTTCCGCCTGGCGGGGGAGCCCGGACGGCGCAGGAAGCTCACGCTCGTCCACAAGACGAACGTGCTGAACTACGCGGGCGACCTCTACCAGCGCGTGGTGAACGAGGTGGCGGCCGAGTGCCCCGACGTCGAGACCGACTACGTCCATGTCGACGCCGCGTGCATCTACTTCCTCGAGTGGCCGTCGCGGTTCGACGTGATCGTCACCGACAACATGTTCGGCGACATCATCACGGACCTCGGCGCCATGATCCAGGGCGGCATGGGCGTCGCGGCCGGCGGGAACATCAACCCGGAGGGCGTGTCGATGTTCGAGCCGATCGGCGGGACGGCGCCGGACCACGTCGGCAAGGGCACGATCAACCCACTCGCTGCGATCGGTGCGATGCAGATGCTGCTCGCGAACCTCGGCGAGCAGGAGGCCGCGAGGCGCATCGACGCCGGTATCCGGTTCGCCTGCACGAAGCTGCCCTCGATGCGGGCGGGTGAGCTGGGCCGGACGACCTCCGAGGTCGGCGACCTCGTCGTGGAGGGAGCAACCGCATGAGCGAGCCGTTCCGGGTCGAGCTGTACGACACGACGCTCCGCGACGGCGCGCAACGCACGGGGCTGTCCTTCTCGATCGACGACCGGTTGCGGATCCTCCACAAGCTGGACTCGCTTGGGTTCCCGTACGTCGAGGGAGGTTGGCCGGGCGCGAACCCGCGCGAGACTGAGTTCTTCAAGCTCGCGACGAAGGAGCCGCTGCAGCACGCGACGCTCACCGCGTTCGGCATGACGCGGAAGGCGGGGGAGCGGGCCGAGGGGTCCGGCGTACTCCGCGACCTGCTCGATGCCGGCACGGAGGTCGTCTGCCTGGTCGGCAAGGCGTGGGATCTGCACGTGACCGAAGCGCTGCGCAACGACCTCGGCGAGGGCGTCGAGATGGTGCGCGACTCGATCGCGTTCCTGCGCGGGAAGGGTCGTCGGGCGTTCTTCGACGCCGAGCACTTCTTCGACGGATACCTTCAGAACCGCGGCTTCGCGATGGCCGTGCTCGCCGCGGCCGAGGAGGCCGGTGCGGAGCGTCTGGTGCTCTGCGACACGAACGGCGGAACGCTCCCGACCGACGTCGCACGGATCGTCCGCGAGGTGCGCGCGGCCAGGCAGGTTCCGCTCGGCGTCCACGTCCACAACGATGCCGGGTGCGCCGTAGCGAACTCGCTCGTCGCGGTCGAAGCCGGCGCGTTCCAGGTGCAGGGCACGATCAACGGCTACGGCGAGCGGACCGGAAACGCCGACCTCGTCGCGGTCGCGGCGAACCTCGTGCTGAAGATGGATGCCGAAGTGCTTCCGCCCGACTCGCTCCACCGCCTGACCGAGCTCGCGCATTACGTGGCCGAGGTCGCGAACCTGACGCCTGACTCCTACCAGCCCTACGTCGGCCGCTACGCGTTCACGCACAAGGCCGGGCTGCACGCCTCGGGAGTCGCGCGCTTGCCCGAGGCGTACGAGCACGTGCCGCCGGAGACGGTCGGCAACCACCGCGGCGTGGTCGCCTCCGACCTCGGCGGCCGCTCCACGCTGCAGATGAAGGCGGAGGAGTTCGGCCTCGAGCTGCACGAGGAGGCGATCCCCGGCCTGCTCGCCGAGCTGAAGGACCGCGAGGCTCGCGGCTACGCGTTCGAGGTGGCCGACGCCTCGCTCGAGCTGCTGATCCGGCGGCACGACGGGTGGCGGCAGCCGTTCTTCGAGATCGAGAACTACCGGGTCCACGTCGAGCAGCGCGGCAAGGACGAGCCACTCGCCGAGGCGACGGTGAAGGTGGTTACGAAGGGCACGCGCCACATCGAGAGCGCCGAGGGGCACGGCCCGGTCGGCGCGCTCGACAACGCGCTCCGCAAGGCCCTCACGAACGACTATCCGGAGCTCGAGCACATCTCGCTCGAGGACTACCGTGTGCGCGTGCTCGACGAGACCGTCGGCACCGCCGCGACCGTGCGCGTGCTGATCGATACCTCGAACGGGCAGCGCGAGTGGACCACGGTCGGCGTGTCGGACAACATCATCGAGGCGTCGTGGGAGGCGCTGACCGACGGCTACCTGTACGGCCTGCTCCACCCGCGCGAGGACGAGCACGGGTCGTAGCGCCGTGTCGGTGAGGATCCGCGAGGCCGTACCGACCGACGCGCGGGCCATCGCCGAGGTACACGTCGCGTCCTGGCAGGCGACCTACCGCGGACAGCTCACCGACGAGTATCTCGACGGCCTCTCGGTCGAGGACCGGCTCCGCTCGACGCGCGACTCGATCGAACGGGTCGGACCCGGTCGGCGGACGTGGGTCGCAGAGGAGGGTGGGCGGGTCCTCGGGTTCTCCGTGACCGGGTCGAGCGAGGACGCCGACGCCGACCGGCGGACCGGCGAGGTCTACGCGATCTACCTGGACCCGGAGCGCGTCGGCACCGGCGCGGGCCGCGCGCTGTTCGCTCACGTCGTCGGGGACCTGCGTGAGCGCGGCTACCTGACCACGACGCTCTGGGTTCTCGAGTCGAACGAACGCGCCCGGCGTTTCTACGAAGCGGCGGGCTGGGCGCCCGACGGCGCCGTTGCGACCGAGCGCGTCGACTGTGAGATGCGCCCGACCGTCCGATACCGCGCGGACCTCGTGTAGCTACGCGTGCTTCGTGTGGCCGTGGTGCCAGCCGTGCTTCGGCGGCTTGTGAACCCAGCCGAGGTGCTTGCCCTTGCCGGGGAAGTGGTCGCCGCCGCCGCCGCCGCCGCCACCACCACCACCACCACCGCCGCCGCCACCACCACCACCACCACCGCTCGGCGCCCCTGAGGGGGTCGGGCCCGAGGGCCTCGTGCCACCGCCCGACGGCGTTCCCTCCGACGGCACCGGCGGAACGAGGTTCCCCAGGATGCCCTCGAGGGCCGAGAGGATCCGCGGCTCGAGCGACCCGACGATCGGGCTCAGTGCCGCGAGAACTTCGGCGTCGAGTGAGCCCACGGAGAACCCGGCCGCGAGCGCCTCGTCGCGGTGGTCCACCAGCGTCTGCGCTAGGACGATCGCGTAGACGTAGTCACCGCTTCGGAGCGCCCGGGTGAGGTCGTGGAGGTCGTCCGCCGCAGCATCCAGCGGGGTCCCCGAGACGGGCCCGACCGACGCACTCGGGAACGGCATCGCCCGTGGGGGACCACCGCCCCCGGGGCCCGACCCGCCGAACACCGCGACCACCCCGAAGACCACGAGCGCGAGGGCGGCCGCGACCGCCCCGAGGCGCATCACGAGGCGGTGGTCCTCGTCCGGAGGCTGCGCCGGTGGCTCTTCCACTGGCGTACGGAGAGGAGCGGCTGCAGCCACCGCGACCGCCGGCTCGGTCACGAGCTGGTGGAGCATGGCCGTGAGGGCCGCCAAGCCCACGCCCTTCTCGAGGTATCCGTCCGCACCGATGTCGGCCGCCGCGGATGATGCGCCCGTGGTGAACACGATCACGGCGGCATCGGGGGTGGCCGCCTTGATGCGGGCGACGCCCTCGGTCTCGTCGTCGCCGAGCATCGCTTCGTCGAGGACGACCGCGTCGGGATCCACGGCGTCCAGGGCCGCGAAGAGTCCGGCCCGGCCACGGACGTCGGCCGCGACGTCGAAGCCGTCATCCTCGAGGAAGCGGCGCACGAGGGTGCGTTTCTCGTAGATGTTGCCGGCGATGACGACCCGCACCCGCTCGCCGGGCGCGCGCGTGCTCACGAGATCCGGTCTTTGGTCACGGTTCGACCGAGGATGCTACTCCGCCTCCGTGAACCTAGCGCGGGCCGTATCAGACGCGAGCGTGACGATGGCCCGCGCAGCCGCCTACTTGTGTGGCTTGTGGCCGTGCCAGCCGCCCTCGGGCGGTTTGTGCTCCCAGCCCACGTGCCCGCCCTGGCCGGGGAAGTGATCGCCACCACCGCCACCACCGCCGCCACCACCGCCACCACCGCCGCCACCGCCGCCACCGCCACCACCACCGCCACCACCGGTGGCGTAGAACGTGCCGCCGCCGCCACCACCGCCGCCGCCCTTCTGCGGGGTGGAGCAGGCGGGCATGAGGTCGCCGAAGATATCGGCGAGGTTCGTGCATTGCGTCGTCGTCAGATCACCGGCGAGCGGCTTGAGAGCCTTGGTGATGTCGGGGTCGAGCGCGGACAGGGAGAGACCGGCATCGAGCGCGGCCTGCCGCTGGTCCATCAGCAGCTGCGCGTCGACCCGCGCCTCGACGAAGCGGCCGGCCTGCAGCGCGGCCGTGAGGTCGTCCAGGGTTGAGTAGGCCTTGTCGAGAGCCGTCTGCGGCCCGAGCGGCACGACCACCTGGCCGCCGGTCGAGGGCGCGGTCGACACCTCCGGCGCCGCGGCCTCGTTCTTCCCGCCGCCCAGGAACGCGAAGAGCACCGACAGGGCGATGATGCCGATGCCGGCCCATAGCAGCGCGCGGCTCAGTACCCACGCGGTCGGGCGCTTCCTCTCCTCGTCCCCATCGGCGCCAGCGACGGCGGCGGATACAAGGTCTTCCTCGCCAGTGCCGGCGACGGCCGCCGCAGTGCCGACCGGCGCGAACAGCGGGGCCGTGTCCTCGCCGCCCGCGTCCTCCGGGGGGCCTTCGGGTGCGGGCTCCTGCGCGGCTCCCACGCCGGCGGCCCCTAGCCCGGCCGCCACGATCACGCCGGCTCCGATTGCCGGGCCCGCCGCTTCCTCCGCTACCTCCGCGCCGCCGACCGCCTCCGACCCGGGGAGCACGACCGTAGGCTCGCCGCAGAGGTCGAGCAGCAGCGCTGAGATCGCTGCGAACTCGGATCCCGCCTCCACATGGCCGTCAGCGCCGGCCTCGGCAGCTGAGCCGAGGGCCGAGCCGGGCGTGATCAGTACTACCTTCGTCACGGGGGAGGCCGTGTGGAGCGCCGGGATCGTGTCGGCCCCGGCTGCCTCGACCATGTGGCCGTCGAGCAAGAGCGCGTCGGGCTGCTCGACCCCGACGACGCGCACGAGCTCGTTCGGGCTCGGCATCGAGGGGACGATCTCGAAGCCCTCGTTCTCCAGGTAGTGGGCGACGAGGCCGCGCTTCAGGTAGGTCAGGTCGCCGATCATGACCCGCAGCTTTGCGCCGCTGTTCGTGGTTGCCATGATGAGGGATCCTCCGGGTGCGTCGGTCAGCCAAGCGTAGCGAGTTCAAGGGTAGTGGGCTCCCCGCAGTGGTGGGAAGGGGGAACGGCCTAGGTCGAAGGGCTCGACCGACACTCGGCGGGGACTGAAGCCGGGTGGGGCCGGACTTCCCCGACCCCGGGCCCGGAGGCTACGACGAGAGCTCGGCGTCGCGGCCGGCGAGCATCTTCCGCGCGGCGAGCAACTCGTCGATCTCGTCCATCGGCAGGGGCTTCGCGAAGTAGAAGCCCTGGCCGAGATCGCACTTGAGGTCCCGCAGCTTCTCCAGCTGGTCGGCGCGCTCGATGCCCTCGGCGACCGGAAGGAGCTTCAGGATGCCGGCGAGCTCGATGATGGCGGCGGTGAGCGCCGATTGCTCGCCGCCCTCGTTGACGCTGTCCACGAAGGACTTGTCGACCTTCAGGATGTCCACGGGGAAGCGGCGGATGTAGTTCAGCGATGAGTAGCCCGTGCCGAAGTCATCGACCGCGAGCCTCACGCCGAGTGCCTTCAGCTCGGTGAGCCGCTGGATCGACAGCTCCATGTCCTGCATCATCACGGACTCGGTGATCTCGAGGGCTAGCGTGCTGGGATCCAGCCCGGTCTCCATGAGGATCTCGGCTATCTCGGCGACGATCTCCGGACGCTGCAGCTGGCGGACCGACAGGTTCACGGTCACGTAGAGCGGCGGCTCGTGCGGGAAACGCTCCTGAAGGGACTTGCCCTGGTGGCACGCCTCCTCCAGAACCCAGCGGCCGATCGGCACGATGAGCCCGGTCTCCTCGGCGAGTGGGATGAAGTCGAGCGGCGGGATGATGCCACGCTGCGGGTGCTTCCATCGCAGTAGGGCCTCGAGGCCGGAGATCTCGCCGGACTCGAGCTCGATGATCGGCTGGTAGTTCAGGATGAACTCGCCGTGGTCGACGGCCCGTTGCAGGTCGGCCTTGAGCTCCAGGCGGCGCAGTGCGGTGTCGTGCATCGCCGGCTCGAACACCTGGTAGCGGCTCTTGCCCGCCTCCTTCGCCATGTACATCGCGACGTCGGCGTCGCGCAGGAGGTCTTCGGCGTTCTCGGGGCCGCCCTCCTTGTCCTGGCTCGCGGTCGCGATGCCGATGCTCGCGCGGGCGAAGACCTCCTTGTCGTCCAGGCGGAAGGGAGCCTCGAGCGCGGACATGATGCGCGTGGCGACCTCCGCCGCCTCGATGCCCTGGCCGCCGTCCTCGAGCAGGATCGCGAACTCGTCGCCGCCGAGGCGCGCCGCGGTGTCGGCCGAACGCAGGCAGGTCTTGAGACGCTCTCCAACCTCGGCCAGCAGGCGGTCGCCGGCTGCGTGGCCGAGCGAGTCATTGATCGTCTTGAAGTCATCGAGGTCCATGAACAGGACCGAGATCGGCCTGTCGTCGCGGCTCTGGCGCTCGAGGGCGTGGTCGACGCGGTCCTTGAACAGCGCGCGGTTCGCGAGGTTCGTGACCGAGTCGTGGAAGGCCTGGTGCTGCAGCTGCTCCTCGAAGGCCTTGCGCTCGCTGATGTCGCGGGTGTTGAGCACGATGCCCTTGACGTTCGGGTCGTGCAGGAGGTTCGTGCGCAGGGTCTCGACGTGCAACCAGAAGTCGTTGCGGTGGCGGATCCGGAGCTCGACCAGGCCCGGGTGGCTGTCGCCGTCGCGCTCGCCGCTCGTCAGGAATTGCAGGATCTGCGCCTTGTCCTCAGGGTGGATCAGCGTCGTGAGCTTCGACCCCTCGAGCTCGTCCACGCCGTATCCGAGCACGCGCTCGACCGACGGGCTGATGTATTGCATCGTCGAGTCGGCGTCGACGACCATGACGACGTCCGACGAGTTCGTGACGAGGGAGGAGAAGCGCGCCTCGCTCTGGCGGCGCAGGAGGTCCTCGGTCAGGGCCGCGCTATCCAGCGCCAGGGCGACCTGCGAGGACAGGGCGTCGAGGGAGTCGCACGTCGAGCGCGCCAGCGTCGTCGGGTTCGCGATCGACATCAGCGCCTTCAACTCGTCCTTGAGGAACAGCGGAACGGTGAAGACGAACTCGGCCTCGGCCGGCATCTCGAGCACCGCACCGATCTGGCTCTGGCCAGCCGGCGCCTGGATCGACCGGTGGGAGAGCAGCCGCTCGCGCTTCCAGTCGGGCAGGTCCGACAGCGCGACCGTCTTGCCGACGACTCCGCTCGACCCGCCGGCGGCGGCGACCACCGTGAACTCCATCGGCGCGTTGGCGTCGAGGTTCACCAGCAGTCGGGTCGCGGCGCCCTCGCCGGTCAACGATTGGGTGGCCTCCATCGCCGCGGCGTAGATGCCCTCGCGGTTCGTCGCCGTGACGAGGGCGGCGCCGGCCTCGCTCAGGGCCTTCTCGCGCATCGCCGACAGCTCCTGCTTGTGGACCAGGCCGGCCATCCTCACGACGACGAGCAGGAACAGGACCATCGACGCGCCGATGACGACGGGCTGGTCGACGGGCTGCCCGCTGATGTTCTGGATGATCTCCACGAGAGGTGCCATCAGCGTCGCGCCGGCGAGGACCGCGAGTCTCGCTTTGCCGAGCCGCCGCTCCACGTCGGGCGCCCGCTCGGACAGGCTCGCCATCGACGGGTGCAGCGCGGCAGCGCCCCAGAAGATGTAGAAGCACGCCCAGCCAGCCTCGAGGTACCCGGTCTGCGGGTACACGGCACCGGTGACCGAGAAGCGGCAGTAGACGAAGTCCGTCAGGAAGAGTGCGAACGTGGCGCCCGCCATCAGGAAGAGAGCCGGCGGGCGCTTGCCGGCGCCGATCGCCAGGCGGACGACCACCGTGAGGAGCACGAGGTCCGCGAAAGGGTACGCCATGCTCACGAGCTTCACCAGCAGGGTCGACCCGTGTTCCGCGGCGATCGGGCCCATCAGGAATACCCACGAGATGGTGCCGACGCCGATCGCGACGATCAGCGAGTCGATCACGCCCTCCCGGTCGCGCCCCGGGTTGCGCCGACGGATCAGCATCAGCACGCCGGCCACGAGGCACGGGTACACCGCAAGATAGAGGACGTCGCCGATCGACGGGTAGGGGAGCTCCGCCCCCCCGAAGAACTTGTCGTAGTTGTATGTGATGACGTCCCCCATCACGAAGAACGTCTGGCCGAGGGCGAACAGGTACCAGGGGAGCTTGTGCTCCGGCTTCCACATCCGCACGGCGATCACGATCGCCACGGGGGACGAGAGCGAGATGAGGTTGAAGACCGGCCCCACCTTCATGCCTGGGACGAACTCCCAGGCGAGCGTCAGGAGGACGCCGCCCAGCAGATACAGGAGCCACGCTCGGCGCTTCATGGGAATCGTATCGGCGGCTCTGGCGGGTGACCTTAGCGACTTCGGGCTACCTTATTTCAGGCATCCTCGGAGGCCGGAAGGAGGGCCTCCGCCGGCGGAAGGCCGGTCTCTGGGCTCGAGCTGGTCTCCGGGCACGCGGCGGTCGTCGCCCTGCCCCGCTCGACATCGCGGAGGCCGGGCAGGAACAGGAACGCGAAGGTGACGGCCGCGCCGATCACGCCTGCCCAGATCAGGGTGGCGCGAGCGCCGATCGCGTCGGAGATGGGGCCGGTTAGGGCCAAGGAGACCGGCAGCAGGCCTATGGAGATGAACCAGTCGAAGCTCGAGACGCGCCCGAGCAGTCGGTTCGGGACGAGCCGCTGCTTGGTTGTCATCCACACGATCGTGCCGGCGCCCTCGAGCGCGTTGAACAGGAAGCACGCGAGCATGGCCTGCCAGGGGAACCGGGCCAGCCCGTACCCGGCGACCGAGAGGGTCGAGACCGTCCAGACCAGGTAGATGAAGGTCATGTTCCGCCTCGGCAGCTCGCGGCGGCTCATGAACAGGGCGGCCGCCATGGCCCCCACCCCGCCCATGGCCAGGATGAGCCCGAGGTCGCTGGCGCTCCTCCCCATCTCGTACTTCACGACGTGGGGCAGCAGTACGTCGGTCGGACCCAGGAAGGCCAGGTAGGCGAACGTCGCCGCGAGCAGCGTCCCCCAGAGCCACGTCTGGGAGCGGACGTAGCCGAACCCCTCCTTGATCTCCCGCCAGGCCGAGCCGGCCCCGCCGTCCGCGCCGCGCTCGACCGTGTGAGCGCGCATCAGCAGCAGGCAGACGACCGACACGCCGAAGGTCGCCGCGTCGACCAGGAACGCCCCGCCGACGTGATCGCCGGAAACGGCGATGATCCACCCGCCGAGCGCAGGACCGAGCATCCGCCACGCGGCCGGCCGGACGAACTGGTCGAGGGAATTCGCCTGGGTGAGGAGCTCGGGGGGAACGAGCTCCGGCACGATCGCGTCGAAGGCCGGCCCGAAGAACGCGGTCCCGGCCCCGAAGAACGCGGCGATCACCATGATGTGCCACAGCTGCAGCGCACCGGCGATCGACAGGACGCCGAAGACCCAAACGGCGATCCCACGCACGAGGTCGGCGGCCATCATCACCTTGCGACGGTCGAACCGGTCGCTCACGACGCCGCCGACGAGCAGCAGCACGATGTTGGGGACGGACATGGCGATGCCGACCATCGACAGCGCGGTGGCGGCGTCGGAGAGCTGGTAGACCTGCCAGGGCATCGCCACGAAGAAGATGCCGTCACCGAGCAGCGACACGGTCATCCCGGTCCAGAGCAGCCGGAACTCGCGGCCGCGCAGGGGCGCCAGGATCCTGACGCGAGAGCGCTCCATGTGAGGGCCATCGGCAGCCCTGCGGGCCGCCTTTACCGGCTACCCGAGGGCGCTTCGGAGCAGGTCGCGGGCCCTGCAGGTCTCGGGCATCGACGACAGCTCGGGCCGCTCGATGAGGGCCTCGTCGAGGTCGTCCATCGCCACCCCGATCAGGCCGCGCACCCGTTCCGGGTGTCTCTGCGCCCGTCGCACGCCGTCCAGGTACTCGATGAGCGCACCCGCGCGGTCTCCCGCGCAGAGCAGCGTAAGGGCGAGGTCGAAGCGCACGGCGACCAGGTCCTCGTCGATCTCGAGAGCCTCTCGGAAGGTCGCCCTCGCGTCCTCGAACAGGGCGAGCCGGTACTCGCACCAGCCGAGCAGCTCCAGCAGGTCGATGTCGCGCTCCTCTCGGGCTCGGGCCTCCGCGACCGCTTCGCGGCAGAGCGCCCGTGCCTCCTCCGGCGCCCCGAGGCGGCGGAGGACGTTCGACAGACCCTCCTTCGCCCACAGCGCCGAGGGGTCGGCGCGCAGGGCCTCCCGGTAGGCGTCGCGGGCCTCGGCTAGGTACTCGGGCCCGAGGTTCTCCAAGGCCCAGGCGCGGGTCGTGTGGAAAGCAGCGTTGTCCGGCTCCCGGCGCACGAGGTCGTCGAGCAGCTGGAGGGCGGAGGCGTAGTCACCGGTGTCGCAGAGGCGCTCCGCCTGGGCGAAGGCTTCCCGGAGTCCGGCCGTCGATGCCACGGGGCTATCCCCGTGTGGCGCGCGCCTGGAGCATGAGCTCGCGATGGCCCTCGTGCTGCAGCTTGAACTTCTCCTGCAACTCGCCGAGGACCTCGCACAGCAGGTCGACCTCGTCGTCACCGTTCGCGGCCGTCACCTGGATCCGGAACCCGACCTCCTCCTTGGGCACGAGCGGGTAGGCGGCCATCGTCACGTAGATGCCGCGATCGAACAGGTAGCGGCCGACGGGGTCGATGTCCTCGTGCTTCGCGAGCGGAATCTCGATCAGCGGGTAGCCGGACACGTTCGGCGTGTAGATGTCGAGCTCGCGCAGGCGCTCGATGACCCGCTTCGTCTTGCGGTACATCTCGTAGCGGTACTGATCGCCGCGCTTGTCGTTCACCTCGAGGCCGGTGAGGGTCGTCGCGAGCGACGCTACCGGCGACGGCCCCGAGTAGAGATAGGGGGGGGCGGTCACCTTCAGGACGTTCTTCAGCTGCGTCGGCAGCGCGAGGAACGACAGCAGCGACGAGTAGGACTTCGAGAACCCGGCGACGAGCACGATGTTCTCGTAGCTCTCACCTTGGTGGCGGATCACGCCGTTGCCGCGCGTCCCCCACTCGCAGAGCTCGTCGGGCGAGCGCTCGCCGATCACGCCGAACCCGTGCGCGTCGTCCACGTACAGGAGCGCGTCGTGCTCGCGAGCCAGGCGCGCGAACTGGGTTACGTCGGGCGCGTTGCCGGTCATCGAGTTCACGCCGTCGATCGCGATCATTCGCGGGGTCGGCGGGTTCTGCTTCAGCAGCTCCGCGAGGTGCTCGTGGTCGTTGTGGCGGAAGCGGACGACCTGAGCACCGTGACCGCGGGCGATCGTCACGCCGTCGTAGATCGTCTTGTGTGCGCGGCCGTCGAGGAAGATCGTACCGCTGCCGCCGAGGACCGGGATCACCGACATGTGGATGTGGGTGATCGTCGGGAGCAGGAGCGTGTCCTCACTTCCGAGCAGGTCGGCGAGCTTCTCCTCGATCTGCTCGTAGAGGATCGGGCTGCCGAGCAGGCGCGACCACGACGGGTGCGTACCCCACTTGGCGACGTACCCGGGGATCGAGTCGATGATCTCCTGGTCGAGGTCGAAACCGAGGTAGTTGCACGATGCGAAGTCGCACAGCCAATGGTCGCCGATCCGGATCCGCCGCCCGATCTGCTCGTCGATCACGGCGTCGAGCATCGGGTGGGAATCCTTCAGATGCGCCAGGTCGGCGACCGTGGCCGTCCAGCGCTCGAGCCAGCTGTCGGTCTCGCGGCGCAGCGGCCGCGCACCCACGTGCCTGGGAAGGGTCAGGTCGTCGTCTCGGCGGCTCAACCGGTCCGTCGTCCGACGGCCTTCGGGAGCCGCGCCGGAGGCGCGCTCGGGATCCGACATGCCTTTCGCATCGGCGGGTCCCGGGGCCACCTTTAGTCCGTTCGGCGGGTTCCCGGATGGGCCTCCGGCGGAGGCGCTCCGGACCGGGGGATGGGCGTGGATAGCCCACTCGGAGGGGTGTCGACCGGGGGGCTTGCCGAAGGGTCCGGTGGGTGGTGGACTGGGCGTGGGGGAGGTGACCGGGGTGGACGAACGCAAAGCGAGACGCCTGGTCGTCGGGGTCGACGGCTCGGAGGGATCAGAGCGGGCCTTGAGCTTCGCGATCTGGATCGCGAGAGAGCTCGGAGCCGAGGTCGTGGCCGTCCACACCCTCCGTCCTGCCGCGTACCCCGACGCGTTCCCGTGGGCGCTCGGCTCCTCGCCGGAGATCTGGGAGCGATCCTGGCGGGACGCCCGTACGGAGCTGGAGCGAACGCTCGAGGAGGAGTGGTGCCATCCGCTCCGCGATGCGGAGGTCCCCTACCGGACCGCGGTCGTGGAGGGCGGGCCCGAGACGCTCGCCCAGTTCGCCGACCGCGAGGAAGCCGACATGATCGTGGTCGGCCGGCGTGGGCGCGGCGGCTTCTCGGAGCTCGTGCTCGGCAGCGTGAGCCACCAGCTCGTGCACCACGCGCACCGGCCGGTGGTGGTCGTGCCGCTGCGTTAGAAGGCCGCGGTCGGCATCCAGTAGGGCCGGGTCGCCTCGTAGGCGTCGATCGCCTCGGCGTGACGCAGGGTGAGCCCGATGTCGTCGAGACCCTCCAGCAGGCGCCACCGGGTGAAGTCGTCGATCTCGAAGGCGGCCTCGATGCCCGGCGCCGTGACAGCTCGGTTCCTAAGGTCGACGGTGATCCGCGTCGCCGGGTCCTCCAGCACCGCATCCATCAGCGTTCGCACGGTCTCGGGCGACAGCTGCACCGGCAGCAGCCCGACCTTAGTGCAGTTGTTGCGGAAGATGTCGGCGAACGACGGCGCGAGGATCGCGCGGAAGCCGTGGTCCTCGAGCGCCCACGCGGCATGCTCGCGGGAGGAGCCGCCGCCGAAGTTGGGGCCGGCGAGGAGGATCGTCGCGTCCTGGTACTCCTTCTTGTTCAGGACGAAGTCCGGGTCCTTGCGCCAGCTGTCGAACAGGAACGGGCCGAAGCCCGTGCGCTCGACCCGCTTCAGGTACTCGGCCGGGATGATCTGGTCGGTGTCGACATCGGCGCGGTCGAGCGGGATGGCGGTGCCGGTGTGCGTGGTGAACGACTGCATCAGCCCACCTCCCCCAGGTCGGCCGGCGTACAGAAGTGGCCGGCGACCGCGGTGGCCGCGGCGACGGCCGGGGAGACGAGGTGCGTGCGGCCGCCCTCACCCTGTCGCCCCTCGAAGTTGCGGTTCGAGGCCGAGGCGCAACGTTCGCCCGGCGCGAGCCGGTCGGGGTTCATCCCAAGGCACATGGAGCAGCCGGCGTCGCGCCACTCGAACCCGGCGGCCCTGAAGACCTCGTCGAGGCCCTCGGCCTCGGCCTCCGCCTTCACGAGCATCGAGCCGGGCACGGCCATGGCGCGCAGGCCCTCGCGCACGCGACGCCCTCTGAGGATCTCGGCGGCCTCGCGGAGATCCTCGATCCGGCCGTTCGTACAGGAGCCGATGAACACGGTGTCCGGGCGGATCTCGCGGATCGGCGTGCCGGGTGGAAGGCCCATGTACGCGAGCGCCCGCTCGGCGGACGCGTCCGCCGGGTCGGGGACGATGCCGTCGATCGACACGGTCTGGCCGGGGTTCGTGCCCCAACTCACGCGGGGGGTGAGCTCGGCCGCGTCGATCGCGACCTCCCGGTCGAAGGTCGCCGCGGGATCGGTCGCGAGCGAGCGCCAATGGTCGAGGGCCCGCTCCCGATCGGCGCCCGTCGGCGCGTGCGGGCGGCCCTCGAGGTAGGCGAAGGTCGTGTCGTCGGGCGCGACCATGCCGGCGCGCGCGCCGGCCTCGATCGACATGTTGCACACGGTCATCCGCTCCTCCATCGAGAGCGAGCGGATCGCCGAGCCGCGGTACTCGAGGACGTGCCCGACGCCGCCGTTCGTGCCGATGCGCGCGATGATCTCGAGGATCACGTCCTTGGCCGAGACGCCGGGCGGGAGGTCACCCTCGACGGTGATCGCCATCGTGCCCGGCTTGCGTTGCGGCAGCGTCTGCGTCGCGAGGACGTGCTCGACCTCGCTCGTGCCGATGCCGAACGCGAGCGCGCCGAACGCGCCGTGGGTGGAGGTGTGCGAGTCACCGCACACGATGACCATGCCGGGCTGCGTGAGGCCCATCTGCGGTCCGATCACGTGGACGATGCCCTGTCCGATGTCGCCGGTCGGGAACAGCCGGATGCCGAACTCCGCGCAGTTGCGCGCGAGGACCTCCATCTGCCGAACCGAGACGGGGTCCTCGGGTCCCGGCGCCGTCGGCACGTTGTGGTCCATCGTCGCGACGGTGAGGTCGGGACGGCGAACCGTACGGCCGGCAAGGCGCAGCCCGTCGAACGCCTGTGGGCTCGTGACCTCGTGGACGAGGTGGAGGTCGACGTAGAGGAGGTCGGGCTCGCCCTCCGCGCGGTGGACGACGTGCTGCTCCCAGACCTTCTCGAACAGCGTCTGCGCCATGGTTCGGCCTCCGGTCCGTGTCGCGTGCGCGCTCATCTTCGCAGCTCGGAGGGTTCTCGGTCGGGTCCGTGTTCCGACAAGTGGAACTCTATGTCAATATATGGAACATGGTCGAATACCACACGGGCCGTCGGCGATCCTCCCGCGCGACGGCCGTCGACACCGGCGTGGGAGTGCTGGATCGGACGATCGCGATCCTCGACGCGGTCGAGGACGGCTCCCGGACCTTCACCGACCTCGTGCGCGCGACCGGGTTCTCCCGTCCGACCACGCACCGGCTGATCAAGGCGATGGAGGCGCATGGGCTCCTCTCGCTCCAGGGGGGCTTCGGGTACAGGCTCGGCCCCCGCCTCCTCCGCCTCGCGACGATCGCGATGGCCGAGCTGCCGCTCCGGGACCTCGCGCGTCCGGCGCTCGAGCGCCTCTCGGAGGTGACCGGCGAGAGCGCGCAGCTGTACGTCCGGAGCGGGGACGAGCGTGTGTGCGTCGACACGGTGGAGTCGACGAGCGAGCTGCGGACGATCGTCCTCGTCGGCTCGTCGCTGCCACTCACGGCGGGTTCCGCCGGGAAGGTGTTCCTCGCGTGGGCGTCGGAACCGGACCGCGAGCGTCTCCTCGAGAAGCGGTTGGAGCGGTTCACGCCGAAGACCCCCACGGCGCTGCAGATCCGGGGGCAGGTCGACGCGATCCGCCGCCGGGGCTGGTCCATGAGCTCCGGCGAGCGCGAGCGGGGGGTCGGCTCGGTGAGCGCGGCGGTCCTCGGCCCGGATGGCGAGCTCGTCGCGGTGGTGTCGATCTCGGGGCCGGAGAGCCGGGTCGGCGTGCTCGCCGCGCGGCGCTTCTCGCGGGCCGTCGTGGCGGCGGCTCGGGAGATCGAACGGGCCCTGGGTATCGCGCGCCCTTCGCGTCGCCCGCGATAGCGTTTGACCGTGGCCACCTGGCCGACGACGGCGGAGGAGCTCGAAGCCGCGCAGGCCGAGCTCGCGCGGTTCGCGTTCGACGCCGAGCCGTGGCGCCCGGACCCCGAGCGGCCGCTCGCCGTCGGTGGGGTGTTCTTCGCTTCCCCGAGCGGCTCGGAGGGCGTCGCGGGCGAGCCCGCGTGGGCCGCGGCAGCGGTCGTGCGGGAGAGCCGTGCGGTCGCGGAGGCGACCGTCGCCGGCGATGCACCTGCGCCCTACCGCTCCGGGTACCTCGCGCTCCGGGAGGGTCCGCTGCTCGAGCGCGCCGTCCGCGCGCTCGAGCAGCCACCCGACGTCCTCATCGTGAACGCGAGCGGGCGCGATCACCCACGGCAGGCTGGTCTCGCGCTGCACCTCGGCGCGGTCCTTGCCCTTCCTACGCTCGGCGTCACCGACCGTCCGCTCCTGGCCGAGCCTGCCGCGGAGCCCGGCGACGAGCGCGGCGACGCCGTCCCACTCATCTTCGGCGCCGAGTCGGTCGGGCTCCTCCTCCGCACGCGACGGCGCGCGCGGCCGGTCTGCGTCCACGCGGCCTGGCGGACCGATCCGGGGACGGCTCGGGACGTCGTCCTCGCCGTCACCGGCCGCGCGCGCACGCCCGAGCCGCTCCGCCTCGCCCGTTTCCTCGCGCGCATCGCACGCGCCGGCGACGAGGGACGCCTGCCGGACGGCTGGCGTCGGGACGCCGCCCCGATCTCACCCCGCGGTGTGTAGCAGTCCGTCCACGACGCCCCGGCGGTCGATGCGCCGCAGGCCGAAGCGCTCCGCGAGCTCGAGCGCCCTCTCGAGCTCGTCGTGCGAGGGCGTCCGGTCGATCTCGGCGTAGCGGCCGTGGCCGACCATGTCGTCGGGTCGGTACTGCTCCATCAGGTTCACGTAGGTGTCGGGGCCGAGCTCGTCGGCCACCCAGCGCAGGATCGCCTCGGTCTCCTCGAGCATGTCCGGCATCACGAGGTGCCGCAGCAGCAGGCCTCGGCGCGCGAGGCTGTGCTGGTCGAGGACGAGGTCGCCGACCTGACGGTGCATCTCGAGGATCGCGCTCCGCGCGACGTCGGGGTAGTCACCGCGCCGGCAGTAGCGCTTCGCCCGCTCGCTCGACCAGAACTTGAAGTCGGGCATGTAGATGTCCACCACACCGTCCAGGAGCTCGAGGCTCTCGGTCGACCCGTAGGAGCTCGTGTTGTAGACGAGCGGCAGTTCCAGCCCCTCCTCGATCGCGATCGGCAGCGCCTCGAGGATCTCCGGCACGACGTGCTCGGGCGTGACGAGGTTCACGTTGTGGCAGCCGGCGTCCTGGAGCTCGAGCATCATGGTCGCGAGCTGCGCGGGACTCACCTCCCGCCCGGCGACCAGCTGCGAGATCTCGTAGTTCTGGCAGAACACGCAGCGCAGGTTGCAGCCGGCGAAGAAGATCGTTCCGGAGCCGTGCCGGCCGCGCAGGCAGTCCTCCTCGCCGTGGTGCGGGTGGTGGGAGGAGACGAGGGCGCGCCGGCCGACCCGGCAGAGCGCGCGTCCGTCGGCGAGGCGGTCGACCCGACACAGCCACGGGCAGACGCGGCACCTCGGGCCGGAGAGCAGCTCCTCCGCCCGCCGGGCGCGCTCGAAGAGCTCACCCGTCCACTGCAGCTCGAGATACGCAGGCCAGCTCACAACGATCTGTGGTCCAGCGTACGACCGGCGCGTCTCACCCGGCCGCAGCCTCTTCGGTGCGCCTCCCGGCATCCGAGCTCAGGCGCCCCCGGTGTTCGGCAGGAAGACGCGGAACGACGCGCCGCCGCCCGGTCGGTCCTCGACCCAGGCGCGACCGCCGTGGAGCTCGGCGAAGCGCGCCACGAGCGAGAGCCCGATCCCGGTTCCGGGGAGCCCCGCCGCGTCGGACCCGCGTTGGAACGCCTCGAAGATGGCTTTCTTCATGTCATCGGGGACGCCCGGGCCGTCGTCTTCGACGACGAGCATCGCCCCGCCGTCCTCGGCGGTGACGCGCACCCAGATGTGCGAGTCGGGCGGCGTGTGGCGCGCGGCGTTCGAAAGGAGGTTCTCGAGCATGCGCTCGACCTTCGGCGCGTCGACCGCCACGGCCACGCGTCCCGCGTCGACGTCGACCTGTCGACCTTGCAGCGCCTCGGTCCGGAGGACCACCTCGTGCGCGAGTTCGCCGAGGTCCACCGGGAACCTCCGCGGCTCGACGATGCCCTGGTCGAGCCGGTCGAGGTCGAGCAGGTCGGTGAGGAGCGTGTTCATGCCGCGTGCACGCGCGGCGAGCGTGTGGAGCAGGTGTGCACGCTCGTCCTCCGGTAGCTCGGCGTCCAGGCGCTCGAGTGTGCTCGCCGCTCCGAGGATCGCCGTGAGCGGGCTCCTCAGGTCGTGCGATAGCGTGTGCAGCAGCGTGTTCTTCAGGCGGTCGAGCGCGCGCAGCTTCTCGAGCGCCCGCGCGAGTTCCTCCTCGGCCTGCTTGCGGTCGGTCGTGTCGTACATCACACCCTGCATGAACAGCACGCGGCCGGACTCGTCGAGGACCGGCGCGGCCTCGTCGAGGATCCAGACCCAGCGTCCGTCCTTGGATCGGATGCGGTACTCGGCGTGGAACGCGTCGCCCCGCCCGTACGCTCGCTCCTCCTCGTCGCGGACGCCCGCGATGTCGTCGGGATGCGTGAAGGACTGCATCGGGTGGGGGTGCGTGAGCCACTCCTCGGGCGTGTAGCCGAGCACTCGCTCGATCTGGGGGCTGATGTACAGCCAGTCTCCCTCCTCGCCGAACTCACCCATGTAGACGATCGCGGGGATCCGCTCGACGAGGGCCCGGTATTTCGCCTCGGCCTCGGCGACGGCCCGCTCGGCCTCCTTCCGCGCCGTGATGTCGAGCATCACGCCCTGCTCGAAGCGCGGGACGCCGTCCTCGTCGGCGACGATCGCGCTCTCGTCCTGGATCCACACGACCCGGCCGTCGCGCGCGATCAGACGGTACTCGAGGCTCACACGCGACTCGTTGCCGAAGGACGCCCGGTCGGTCTCCAGTACCCGCTCGCGGTCGTCCGGATGCAGGCTGGACATCCAAAGCTCCGGGTCCGCCATCCACTCCTCGGGCGAGTAGCCGAGGATGGGTTCCACCTGCGGGCTGATGTAGATGGTCGGTGAGTTGGCGGTGTCGCTCGCGACGTCGATGTAGGTGATGGCCGGGATCGCCTCGACGAGGGTTCGGTACTTCGCCTCGGCCTCACGCAAGGCCTCCTCGGCCTCCTTGCGCCTGGTGATGTCGAGCATCACGCCCTGCCAGAACTCGGGGTTGCCGGCCTCGTCGCGGATCAGGACCGAGTTCTCCCGGATCCACACGACCCGGCCGTCCTTGGCGACCATGCGGTACTCGGCCGTCCCAGGCCCGCCCTCGACGCGAGCCTGGTCGAGGACGCGCTCGGCCTCCACGCGATCCTCCGGGTGCACGTGGATCCCCCAGCTGTCCTCGTCGGCCAGCCACTCCTCGGGCGTGTAGCCGAGCACCGCCTCGAGCTGCGGGCTGATGTAGGCGGGCGTCACGTCGGCCGGGTCGTCCTTCTTGACGCGGTCCATGTACGTGATGGCCGGGGTCGCTTCGACGAGGTTCCGGAACTTCGCTTCGGCCTCGGTCTGCTGTTCCTGGGCGTCGCGCTGCTCGGTGATATCGAGCATGAAGCCCTGCCAGAAGCGGGTCCCGGTCGCGGAATCCTCGATGAGGCTCGCGTCGTCCCGCACCCATCGGACCTCGCCGTCCTTCCGCACCACGCGGTACTCGTGGCGGAACGGACGGCCGTTCAGCTCGACCTCGTTGGTTTCGGCGAAGAGCCGTTCCCGGTCGTCGGGGTGCACCATGTCGTCCCAGAGAGCCGGATCGGCGATGAGCTCGTCGGGCGTGTAGCCGAGGAGCTCGATCGAGTAGGGGCTCACGTAGGTGGCGCGGGAGCCGCTCGCGCAGCTCTCGTCGGGGACCTCCACGTAGATGAGCGCTGCCGCGCGCTCTATGAGCGCTCGGTAGCGCATCTCGGCCTCGCGCAGCTCGTTGTAGGCGGCGTCGACCATGCGCACGTCGACGTGGGAGGTGCGCACGACGACGAGCGGCTCGTGACCCTGCACGACCTCCGCCCACAGGCGCAGGATCCGCGTCTTGCCCGACGGCAGGCGCACCTGCGCGTCGAACCCGTCGATCGTCCCCTGCTCGCGGAGCAGGCGGAGTGCTCGCTCTTCGCCGATCTCCGAGAACAGGCCGAGGGCGGTTGCGGTCATGCCGACCAGCTCCTCGACGCTGCGACCGACGAGGGATCCGAACGCGTCGTTCGCCTGCAGGATCGTCGCGTCCTCCAGGCGGGAGATCACGATCGCCTGCGAGCTCTCATGGAAGACGCGCAAGAGCACGTCCTCCCGACGAGGTGTGGTCAGCCGAGAGTCCATCGCCTGTTGCATCGGTCCGTTAGGGGATGGGCTTTACGGTCCGCGGCCCAGGTCTCCTGGCGGGCAAGGCGCGGGCCGGTGACGACGCTCGCCGAGCCACGCACCGTCCCGGGTGGAGTGGGTCGGGCACCGCAAGGCTCCGTGATCAGTGCGCGTTGCTCGATACGAGGCCCACGATCCGGTCCTCGATCGATGCCGCGGCGGGCTTGTCGAGACCGCTCGAGAGGATCGAGAACTCGGCCCATGCGTCCTCGCGCTCGAGCCACACCCAGCCGGAGAGCGCCGAGATGTCCTCCAGCGAGCCGGTCTTCGCGCGGAGCGTGACGTCGCGGAGCCGGTCGCGGAGCGTTCCCTGACCGCCCTTGGGCAACGAGACCCGAAGCGCCCGGCCCCACGGCGCCGCGTCGGCGGCCCACAGCAACCGCACGATGCCCTCGGCGGTCGCGCGGTTCGCGTAGGACAGGCCCGAGGCGTCGTAGGCGGTCCAGTCCGCGCCGTGGTCGGTCGCCCACGACTCGATCGCGGCGGCGCCCTTGGCTATCGTGCCCGGCGTGCCGGAGACGGTCGCGCCGAGCAGCTTGCCGAGCACCTCGGCGTCGAAGTTGCTCGACCAGCGGTTCATCCGCGTGAGGATGTCCCCGAGCGGACTGGAGCGCACCGTCGCGACGTCGATGAGGCGGCCCGGGGCGCGTCCGGCGCCGGGCTTCCCCGCGACCGCGACACCGAGCGCCTCGAGCTCGTGCGTCAGCGCGAGCGCCGCCCGCCGCTCGGGGTGACGTACGTGCGCGCCGTTCGCAACGTTGCCCTCGAACGTGAGCGCCGTCGGGAGCGCCACGTAGTAGCGCGAGACACCCTTGCGCCATCCGGTCGCCCACCAGTCGTGGCGGAAGTACGACGTGGAGCCCATGACGCGGCCGCGGACCTTCGTGACACCGGCGCCTGAGATCCGCTTCGCGAGCATGGTGATCCGCGCCCGTGAGACCTCCGGGTCGCCGCGGCCGAGGATCCACAGGTCGCCCGACACGACGCCGCCCTTCGTGCCGGCCGCGGCAGCATGCGTGACTATGCGGTGGTCGCGGCCGAACACGTCGAGCAGCGCCATCGACAGCGGCAGCTTCTCGTTCGACGCGGGGGTACGCGTCCTCGTGTCGGCGTGCTCGTACAGGAACGCGCCGTCCACGCCGAGCGCGACCGAGGTCGTTCTCCCGGCGAGCGCGTCGATGCGCTCCATCCACCGTGCCTCGGAGATCCGGTAGGCGAGCGTGATCGAAGTCGCGGTCGCGTTCAGCGGGTCCTGAGCCGGCCAGCGCACGCGCACGCGCACGACCCCGATGTCCTCCCAGCCCGCGCAGAGCCGGTCGCTCGCCTTCGACGCGTCGTCGAGCGTGAGGGCGTCGATGGTCGTCCACCCGTCGGGCGTGCGGCGCTGGAGCTCGACCTGCTGACCCGCCTTGCTCGGCGATACCGTTGCCGTGAGGGAGACGCCGCAGCTGCCCGCCGTGAGTGACCCGGCGACGACCGCGGCCTCGACGAGCGCCCGGACGCGCACGAGGACCGAGCCGGAGGAGACGGCCGCGCATGGGGGCGCCTCCGGGAGCCTCACGCGGTAGCGCCCCGTGGACCCCTGCGTCGACTCGAACGAGAAGGTGCCGTCGGACGCGGTCCGGTCGGTCGCGACGTCGGTCCACGTGTCGGCGTCCGCCGCCTTCCACGCCAGCAGTACGCTGCGCGAGCCGAGGCACGCGGCGTCGCCGGCGACGGCACCGGCGATCGTGACCGGCTGGCCGTACTCGACGAGCGAGGCTGATGCCTCGATGGCCGCGGTCTCACCCACGGCGAGCGCCCACGGGGCGGTGAACCCGGGCACGGCGAACACGAAGGCTGCCGCCAGCGTCGCGAACACTCGCCGTCTGATCATCGAGGCCGTCTCCAGGGACGCGGGCTGCCGCGATTCTCGCCCGTTGCATGGGCGGCCTCAAGGAGCCGCGGCCACGGAGTCGGCGGGCGCATGACAGCCGTGGTCAGGGGGACGAGACTGTTCTGGTGACCCAGGTCGAGTTCGCCTTCCGTCCCGACGTCTCGCGCCCGCTCATGCTGTGCGCGTTCCGCGGCTGGAACGACGGTGGCGAGGCGGCGAGCACGACCGCGGTGTACCTCCGCGACGGTTGGGCGGCGAAGCGGTTCGCGCGGATCGACCCCGAGGAGTTCTTCGACTTCCAGGTGAGCCGGCCGATGGTCCGGCTGGAGGACGGTCTCCAGCGACGCGTCGAATGGCCGGCCTGCGAGTTCTTCCACGCGAAGCCGGGCGGCCGCGACGTCATCCTGTTCATCGGCGTGGAGCCGAACGTTCGGTGGCGGGCCTTCACGCAGGCCATCCTCGACGTGGCGCGGGAACTCGACGTGGGGCTGCTCGTCACGCTCGGGGCCTTCCTCGCCGACGTGCCGCACACGCTGCCGGCGCCGGTGAGCGCGGCGAGCTCCGACCGCGCCTGGCTCGAGAAGCCGGGCGTGACGCCGACGCGGTACGAGGGCCCGACCGGGATCGTGGGCGTGCTGCACGACGCGGCGGCGAAGACCGCGCTGCCGTCGGTGTCGCTCTGGGCGGCGGCGCCCCACTACCTGCCGGCCGGGACGAACCCGAAGGTCGCGCTCGCCCTGCTCGAGAGGGTCCGCGACCTCCTTGGGCTCGACGTCGAGGCCGCGGACATGTCGGAGGCGGCGGCTGTGTGGGAGCGGAAGGTCGCCGAGGCCTTCGAGGAGGACCCGAGCCTCGCGGAGTACGTCCGCCAGCTGGAGGAGGCCGCTGCCGAGCAGGAAGGTCTCGGTCGGATACCGACGGGCGAGGACCTTGCGCAGGAGTTCGAGCGGTACCTCCGCGATCACGGCGGAGGTGAGCGCTGATCATCGTCGGACCTTTCCGCGGCAGCCCTTGCCGCAGAAATAGCCGTTCGGCCTAGCCGCCTTACCGCGAACGGCGGATGCCCGAGCGACTCGCGGAAGGAAGGATTCGGTATATGGGTGGGGAAGGACCGGACGGCCGTGAGTGAGACCGCCGTCTTCACGAGGTACCTGGAGTCGATGCTGCGGGTCGGCCAGGCGAACCCGGAGCGGGCGCGCCTGGCGATCCGGGCGCGCGAGGACCAGGTGATGGCAGCCCTCCGCGATGCGCTGCGCTCGGGCACGCGGGACTCGGAGCGGACCGTGGCGTTGATCGACTTCTACATGCACGTGACGCTGCAGATGCTCTACGACGCCGCGCGGACCGGCGACCGGCTCGAGTTCGCCGAGGCCGAGATGAAGGCCTGGGCGGTCGCCGGTGCGCTCGACCGCGCGGCGAACGCGGTGGAAGCGCGCGACCGCGATACGGTGGTGGCCGCGATGCTGGCAGCCGAGTCGGTCCTCGGCATCAACCTGAGCTCGGCGTAGCCCGGGCGAGGAACGCCGGCCGTCGGCTCATGGCTCCGGCGGAAGTGGCTCCGACGCCGGTTCAGCCTCGGAGCAGGGGGCGCGTGAGGCACGTCGGGCCGCCGTCGCCCTTGCGGGAGATCTCGTCGCCGTGGTAGGTGCGGACGTCGACGCCGGCGGTCTCCATGCGACGGCGGGTCTCCCGGTTCCCTTCCAACGCAAGCGCGACGCGGGGCGCGAGCGCGAGGACGTTCGGCGCCATCGTCTCGAACTCCTCGGTGGGGACCTCGACGAGCGAGATGCCGCGCGCGGCGAGCGCCTCCATCAACCGCACCGGCATGAGCGGCGGGTAGCAGACGACGAGATCGGCGTCGAGCGGGCTCACGAGCGACATCAGGTGAAGGACGTCGCCCGCCCCGCGCAGGTGCGGTAGGTCGAACGCGAGCACCTGGACGTCGGGTCCGAGCAGCTCGCGGAGCGCCGCGATGCCTCCGTCGTTCGTTCGGTAGCCGCGGCCGACCGCGAGCGTGGTCGCATCCAGCCAGAACATGTCGCCACCCTCGGCGACGGCCGGCGCCAGGAGGCGCCCGATGATCGGAACGCCGGCGGCCTCGAGGTCGCGCCCGAGCACCTCGGGCTCGCCGCGTCGGCCTTCCTTGCCGGGCCGCAGCAGGATCGCGCCGCGATCGGTCATGAGCACCGGGTCGTACGGGTACATCGCGTCCGGGTTCCCGTCGGCCGGTGTCGTCCCGCACACGACCTCGGCCCCGACGCGCGCGAGCTCCTCGCGGAAGGCCTCGTGCTCCTCGGCGATGTGGGTCGGGTCGGGCTCCGCCCGCCATCCGTACTCGCGCCACGCGCGGAGATCCTCAGCGCGCGGAGGGCGCACCAGCACTCGCCGCAGCGCCCCCGTCTGATCCTGGATGCCGGCCATGCGGTTACGCTAGCGAACGTGGGCGAGACCATGCACGCGATGGTGTTCGATGGGGCGGGGACGCCGCTCCGCTCGGCCGAGCTGCCGAAGCCCTCGCCGGGACCCGGAGAGGTTCTCCTTCGGGTGCGGGCGTGCGGGGTGTGTCGCACCGACCTGCACGTGTTCGACGGCGACCTGACCGAGCCGAAGCTGCCGCTCGTCCTCGGGCACCAGGTGGTGGGGATCGCCGAAGCGCTCGGCGACGGGATCGATGGCGTGGCGTTCGGGGACCGGGTCGGCGTACCGTGGCTCGGGTGGACGTGCGGCGAGTGCCGCTACTGCGCGAGCGGGCGCGAGAACCTGTGCCCGTCGGCGCGGTTCACGGGCTACCAGATCGACGGCGGCTACGCGGAATACGTCGTCGCCGATGCCCGCTTCTGCTTCCCGGTGCCGGAGGGCTACCCCGACCTGCAGGCCGCGCCGCTGCTCTGCGCGGGGCTCGTCGGGTACCGGTGCCTGCGGATGACCGGCGACGCCGAGCGGCTCGGGCTCTACGGGTTCGGCGGTGCGGCGCACATCGTCGCGCAGGTCGCGCGGCATCTCGGCCGGCGCGTGTTCGCGTTCACGAAGGAAGGCGACGAGGACACCCAACGGTTCGCTCGCGAGCTCGGCGCCGAGTGGGCCGGGGCCGCGACCGAGCTCCCACCGGAGGAGCTCGACGCCGCGATCCTGTTCGCGCCCGCGGGCGAGCTCGTCCCGGCCGCGCTCCGCGCCGTCGCGCCGGGCGGCACGGTCGTCTGCGGCGAGATCCACATGAGCGACATCCCGTCGTTCCCCTACGAGATCCTGTGGCGCGAGCGCGTCGTCCGCTCGGTCGCGAACCTCACGCGGCGGGACGGCGTCGAGTTCCTTCAGCTCGCACCGCAGGTGCCGGTCGAGACCCGGGTCCACGCGTTCCCGCTGGAGCAGGCGAACGAGGCGCTTGAGACGCTCGCGGCCGGCAAGGTTCGCGGCGCGATCGTGCTGACCGTCGCCGAAGCCGAGTAGGCCGGCCCGCTGCTGCTCGAACCTCGCCGGGGGCCATGGGGCGGATCGGGGTCGATCCCCTGCAGGTCCGTCCGAAATGGCGATCTCGGGCGGTTAGTCGCCTGCCGGGACTGCCGATACCTGCTTCCAGGAGGGCTTGCGACGGGCCCGACGGGAGGACGGGGCTGATGAAGACCGGGGAGGGTTCGAGCAGCCGAGCCTCCGCATCGGAGGCCTCCACCGGCGAGGGCCGAGCGCCCGAGGTCCCCTCGTCTGAGGAGCGGGTTCACGAGCGCAGGATCCACGCGCATCCTCGTGGGTCGCTCCGCCTCGTCCTCGTCCGCTGGCATGACGCCTGGTTCGACCTCGAGCAGCCGACCGGGGGATGGCGGGACGACTACCTCGTGCAGACCGTCGGGTTCCTGATGCGCGAGGGGCCCGACGTCATCTCGGTGGCGCAGGAGCTGCTGCCCTGGCGGGACGGGTTCCGGGCCGTGACGCACATCCCGCTCGGCATCGTCGAGAGCGTCACGACGCTCTTCCACGACGAGGAGCCGGCGCGTCGGGCCGGTGACCGAGAGCTGCAGAGAGACGCCTGACCCTCTGGCCCGAGCCGGCCGGCGGAACGCCTACGCGCGGGCGGCGAGCCCTACGCGCAGGCGGCGAGGTTCGTCAGCGAGCGGTCGGGGACATTCCAGCCGCCGACGGCCAGCGCGGGGTCGGCGCCGCCGAGATCGGCGAGACGGTAGTGGGCCACGAGCGTCTGCCGTTCCCCGGGCATGAGCGTGACGTAGTTGTCCGTCCAGCGGACGGGCAGGACGTCTCGCCCGCCCGCGCCGCGGGTGAGGCGGACCCGGATGAAGAACGCGATCGACGAGGACCGGTTCGCGATGGTGACCGAGGTCGTTCCGTTCGCACCGTCCTTCGCGGAACACGCGGTCACCATCGGTCGCACCGACGGGAGCCTCGACAGCCCGGTGAGGTCCGCGTACCGCCGGGTCGGCGTGTAGTACCAGTCCGCCCTCGACCGGTCGAGCGTCTCGGCGGTCGTGGAGAGCCAGTAGTCGTTCCAGCTCACGACCTGCTCCTTCGCGTCGCGCAGGAGCAGCTCGACGAAGTACGTCGACGACAGACCGCGGATCTTCGGCAGCGTGAAGACCCGCCGAGAGCTGTCGGCTCCGATCGTGAGCGGCATCGTCTTCTCGTATCTCAGGCTGCCGTCGATGTTGAAGATCCTCGCGGTCGCGGCAATGATCGCCGACTCGGGGGCCTCGTTGACCACCACGATCGATCGGTCGTCGTACGAGTACTGGACGTGGAGCGGCTCGTTCGCCTTCTTCGCGCCGAAGTACGAGCCGTTCGGCCCGAGGAACCAGTCGAACAGATTCCAGTGCAACGAGGGCCAGGCGTTCTGCATCATCCACTGGATCACGCCGGTGGCCTCGTATCTGTTGCGGGAAAAGGCCTCGAACATGGCGCGCACGGCCTCGTAGTTCAGCACCTGCGCCTTCTCGACGTAGTCGGCGAGGCTCGTCGGCGGACCGAGGCGCGCCGCCATGGCGGCGTCGAAGATCGCGAAGTCGTGGAAGGTGCTGTCCTCGGTGCCGGCGTGGTACTGGCCCGCCGACGGGTCGCGCCAGAGCGCCGCGAGCTCGGCCGGCGTCAGCATGCGGCGCAGGTTCTCGAGCTCGGGGATAGAGGCGCCGGCGCTCGTCTCCGTGTTGAAGCCGTCCGCGCCTCCCGGCGCACGGGGCGAGTACCAGTACGAGGGCGGGATCCACTCGTACGGGCCGGTCATCTTGAAGCCCGTCCGGCCGAGCTCCGGCGTCCACTCATCGGAGGCCGAGGCGATGATCGGGTCCGGCCAGTTCGCCCGATGCAGCGCCTGAAGGTAGAGGCCCTCCACCTGCGGAGGCGGCGCGGTGTCGCTCCCGATGAGGAAGGCGATGACGCTCGGGTGGTTCCGGAGGCGGAGCGCCTGGCTGTACATCGAGCCCTGCGCCGCCACGCGGTCCTCGTCCGTCCAGCCGGCGGTGCGCTGCCAGCGGTCGCAGCACATCCATCCGGGCAGGATGAGGATGCCTAGCCGGTCGGCGAGGTCGTAGAAGTGGTCTGACTCGAGCTTGCCCTCCAGCCGGATCGTGTTCAGCCCGAGATCGCGGACGTAGAGGAGCTCCTCCGCCGTCCGATCCGGCTGCGGGCGGAGCAGCATGTCGGAGGCCCAGCCCCCGCCGCGTATCAGGATCGGCTTTCCGTTGGCCAGGAACACGCGGTGGCCGCCCCGGAGCTCCGAGCCGACGTCCCGGATCCCGAACCCCGTCGACGTCCGGTCCGACTCGGCGCCGTCCACCCGCACGGTCAGCGCGAGGGAGTACATCGGCTGCGATCCCATCTGGTACGGCCACCACACCCTGGGGTGGTCGAGGCGCAGCTGCGTGAACCGCTGCGGGTCGAACCACACGAGCTTCGACTCGCCGGGCCCGAGGTCGACCGAGGTCGAGAACCGGATGTCGCCGATCGAGCCCTCGACCTCCGCCGTCACCGCATGGTCGGCGTCGTTCCGGACCGTGGCGGTCACCGTCAGGTCCGCCGTCTCCAGGCCGGGCAGCGCCAGCTCGGAGACGACCTGCGGGTCGCGGAGCGACACGGGTCCCGAGAGGGTGAGGTAGACGGGCTGCCAGATCCCCATGCCGTGGTCGGGCGGCATCGGGTTCCAGTCGACCCAGGTGATCGTGAGGTCCCGCCAGGGGTCGACGGGGAACACCTGGACGGCGAGGGCGTTGCGGCCGGGACGGACGACGTCCGTGACGTCGAACTCGAAGGCGCGGAACGTCCCGACGACGTGCGTGCGATCGGCGATCAGGTGGCCGTTCAGCCACACCTCGGCCCGGTAGTTGATGCCGTCGAGATGGAGCCGCGTGAACGACTCCGAACCGCCGGCCGGCAGCGTGAACTCGGTCCGGTACCACCAGGGCACGATGAAGTCGCTCTCGGGGAGATGCTCGAGGTTCGTGCCGTAGTAGGGGTCGCCGTAGACCCCGGCCGCCGTGAGCGCGGCGAGGACGGTCGACGGCACCGCCGTCGGGTACCAGCCGTCGGCTGTGTACCCCGGCTTGGAGATCGCGGCGCCGTCCGCCTGTACCCGCGCGGAGGACTGGAGCTGCCACCGGTCGAGCGCGAGCGTGCGGATGGGGGCGCCCGTGAAGCGCGGGGCGCCGGTGCAACCGGGGAGGGATGCGGCGACGAGCAGGGCCGCCAGGGCGGCGGCCCCGGCGACGACCAGCCTTCGCCCGGGACCCGCTCTCACGGCGTCAACCTACCGTCGATCGCCCGTGGCGGGGCCTCTGGGAGGGCTCGTTCGCTCGCCGGCTGGGACCGACCTTCGGCGGGTTGACGGCCCGTTGCCCCATGGCAAGGATGGCGCACAGGTCATCGGTGAGAGGAGGGGGCGCTCCATGTCGGCCACCGCAAGGACCACCGTGGGTCGGATCCCCCTGTTCCTCGCGCTCGGAGCTCTCGTCGCGGGCGCGCTCGTTGCGAGCGCGCCGGCCCGGCGAGCGTCCGCCGCGCCCGGAGGCCCGGGGTCGGCGTTCGTCCGCGTGAACCAGGTCGGTTACCCGGCCGCAGCGTCGAAACGCGCCTACCTGATGGCGAGCACGAGGGAGACCGGCGCCACGTTCGCGGTGACGGACGCCGGCGACGCGACGGTCTACTCGGCGCCGATCGGGGAGAACCTCGGCTCCTGGAGCGATACCTATCGCTTCGTCTACCCGCTGGACTTCTCGTCGGTTTCGGCGGCGGGCACGTACCGGATCTCCGTGACCGGGCCGGTCGCGGCATCCTCGCCGGAGTTCCGGATCGACGCCGGGGCGAACCTCTACGCGGACGCCCTCGCCAACTCGCTTTCCTTCTACCAGGCCGAGCGCGATGGGCCGAACTACATCCCGTCGGCCCTCCGCACGGCCCCCGGGCACCTGCGCGACCAGCACGCCATGACCTACCGCACCCCCAAGGTGGATGCGGACGGGTACTTCGAGGGCGACCTCCACCCGCTCGGGGTGAGGATCAACGCGGCGGGGGGCTGGTGGGACGCAGGCGACTACCTGAAGTTCGTACACGCCACGAGCTACGCGGTGAGCCTGCTGCTCACCGGGGTGCGCGACTTCCCGAACCTCATGGGAGCCGGTTCCGCCACCTCCGATCTCACCGCCGAGACGAGGTTCGGCGTGCACTGGCTGCTCCGGATGTGGGACGACGAGACGCAGACCCTCTACTACCAGGTGGGGGTCGGGTCGGGGAACGACCAGACGGTCGGCGACCACGATATCTGGCGCCTCCCACAAGACGACGACACCTGGGGTGGCAACGATCCCCTCTACCGCTACATCCGTCACCGCCCGGTATTCCGAGCCGGCCCGCCGGGGTCGCCGATCAGCCCCAACCTCGCGGGGCGCGACGCGGCGGCGATGGCCCTCGGCTACCAGGTGTTCAAGGACATCGACCCGGCGTTCGCGAACAAGTGCCTGCTCGCCGCCGAGCACATCTTCAGCCTCGCGGACCACTCGCCGAGCGGAAACCTGACCACGGCCATCCCGTACGACTACTACCCGGAGACCGAGTGGCGCGACGACATGGAGTTCGGCGCGACCGAGCTGTACTTCGCGCTGGCCGCGGGGAGCCCGCCGGCGGGTCTTCCGCATGCCGACCCGCTCTTCTACCTGCAGAAGGCGGCTCACTGGGCGAACGCCTACATCACGGGTCCCAACGACGCGGCCGACACGCTGAACCTCTACGACGTCAGCGGCCTCGCCCACTACGAGCTCTACAGGGCGATCACGCAGGCGGGGAACCCCGCGGGCCTGGAGACCACGCGGGACGCGCTCCTCGCCGATCTGAAGAAGCAGCTCGACAACGCGCTGACCCAAGCGGGAACGGACCCCTTCGGGTTCGGGTTCGCGTGGGCCCAGTGGGACACGACGACCCACGGGGCCGGGCTCTCGGTGATGGCGAGCGAGTACGACGAGCTCACCGGCACGAGCACGTACGCGGACTACAGCGGGCGGTGGCTCGCGAACATCCTGGGCGCCAACGCCTGGGGGTCCTCGTTCATCGTCGGCGACGGGAAGACCTTCCCCCACTGCATGCAGCACCAGGTCACGAACCTCGTCGGATCCCTCGACGGCACGCCGCCGATCCTCGCCGGCGCCGCGGTGGAGGGCCCGAACCGCCACGCCGCCAGGGGGAGGGTCCAGTACATGCGGGCGTGCCCACCCGGTGGCGGCGATCGGTTCGCGCGGTTCAACAGCACGGCCGTGTACAAGGACAACGTGGAGTCGTACTCGACGGTGGAGCCCGCCATCGACCTCACGGCCACGAGTCCGCTGGCGTTCGCGCGCCAGGCGGCGGGGCGCTTCTGACATCCGCGAGCAGATCGCGGTGTGAAGCGCGGCGTTAGGCGCGGCGCGAGCGGAACTCGTCCATGAACGCGCGCAGCGCGCGGACGCCCTCGAGCGGCATCGCGTTGTAGATCGACGCGCGGATGCCGCCGACCGAGCGGTGGCCCTTCAGCTCGTGGAGGTCCTGCGTCCTCGCCTCGGCGATGAACTCCTTCTCGAGTTCCTCGGAGGGCAGGCGCCAGGTGACGTTCATCAGTGAGCGAGCCTGCGGCGCGGCGTGGCCGCGGTAGAAGCCCTCGGAGGCGTCGATCGCCTCGTACAGCAGGGTCGCCTTCTCTCGGTTGCGCTCGTGCATCTCGTCGAGGCCGCCGACCTCGTCGCGGATCCACCGCGTCACGAGCATCAGCACGTAGATCGCGAACGCCGGCGGCGTGTTGTAGAGAGAGCGGTTCTCGACGTGTGTCCGGTAGTCGAGCATCGTGGGCAGGCCGTCGGGGATCCGTTCGAGCAGGTCCTCGCGCAGCAGCACGGCGGTGAGACCGGCCGGCCCGGCGTTCTTCTGCGCCCCGGCGTACAGGAGGCCGTAGCGCTCGACCGGAAGCGGACGCGAGAGGAAGTCCGAGGAGCCGTCGCACACGAGCGGTGCGCCGTCCTCCGGCTCGAAGCCCGGTGGGAGCTCGACCCCCTGGATGGTCTCGTTCGACGTGACGTGGAGGTACGCGGCGTCCGGGTCGAGTTCGAGCGCGCGGAGGTCGGGCGCCGTGGTGTAGCCGCCCCCGGCGCCGTCCCAGACCACCCTGGTCTCGCCTTCCTTCCGGGCCTCGGCGAGGGCCTTCTTCGACCACGAGCCCGTGAGGATGTACTCGGCCGGCGCCCCCGCGCCGCGTAGCAGGTTCATCGGGGCCATCGAGAACTGCAGCGATGCTCCGCCCTGAAGGAACAGGACCCGGTGGGAACCCGGGATCCCGAGGAGGTCGCGCAGGTTCGCCTCGGCCTCATCCGCCACCTGCTCGAAGGCCTTGGACCGGTGGCTGATCTCGAGCACCGACGCCCCGGCCCCCGGAAGGGCGAGCAGCTCGTCCCGCGCCCGCTCGAGGACGGGGAGCGGCAGCACCGCCGGCCCCGCCGCGAAGTTCCACACACGCTCGGTCATGAGGCCGCTATGTTCTCGTGCCGAGGGCCGAGCGTCATCCCGGCCGGTCGGGGTCGCATGCGGTCCCGGTTGCGGCGCCGGTAGCATCTGCGCGTGACCGAGCGCGTGATCGTCGTCGGCGGCGGGGTCGTCGGTCTCTGCTCCGCCTACTTCCTGCGGCGGGCCGGAGCCGATGTGGTCGTCCTCGAGCGGGACCGGGTCGGGAGCGGGGCCTCGCGGGGGAACGCGGGCGAGATCTGCCCGGGCGAGGTCGAGCCGCTGCCGGCGCCCGGCCTCGTGCGGCACGCGATCGGCAACCTGTTTCGCCGCGACGCTGCTCTGTTCGTGGAGCCTCGCTTCGCGCCGTTCATGGCGGGCTTCCTCGTGCGCCTCGCGCGGCACTGCACCCGGACCGCGTACGAACGCGGGCTGTCGGCCATGGCCGAGCTAGGGCGCCGGACGTTCGAGCTGTACGACGAGCTTGCTCGCGAGGGGATCGCCGTCGGGATGGGGACGGACGGCTACCTGATCTGCTGCTCATCGGTCGAGGAGGCGACGGCGGAGCGCGAGGCCATGGTGCGGCTTGCCGAGCACGGCCTCGCGCGGACGCCCGAGCCGGTGCTCGGTGCCGCCGAGGTCGCCGACCTCGAGCCGTCGCTCTCGGAGTACGCGCGCGCGGGGTTCGTGCAGCCCGGCGAGCGCTGGATCGACCCGTCGGGGTTCGTCGACCGGCTCGCCGGTTCGCTCCGCGGGATGGGCGTCGAGGTCGTCGAGGGAGCGCGCGTGACCCGGGTTCGCGAGGAGCGCGGGCGCGTCTTGGTGGAGAGCGGTCGCGGGCGGTTCGAGGGCGAGACCGCGGTCGTTGCGGCGGGCGCCTGGTCGAGGGAGCTGTGTCGGGCGCTCGGCGTGCGCCTGTCGATGCAGCCGGGCAAGGGGTACAGCTTCTCGGTGCGTCCTCGGCCGATGCCGCGTCGCGTGCTCAACTTCCCCGGCGCGCACGTGATCGTGACACCGATGGGCGAGCGTCTGCGGGTTGCGGGGACGATGGAGTTCGACGGGACCTACGACCGCTTCGACCGCCGCCGGATCGAGGCCATCGTGCGGGGGGTCAGCCCGTACTTCCGAGGCGTCGAGTGGGCGGAGCGCTCCGAGGAGTGGGTGGGGCCGCGGCCGATGACGCCGGACGGGCTCCCCTACATCGGTCCGCTGCCGGGCCGCTCGCGCGTGTTCGTCGCGGCGGGCCACAACATGCTGGGCGTGACCCTCGCGCCCGCGACGGGTAAGGTCGTTGCCGGCCTGGTGCTCTCGGGTGATCCCGGGATCGATCTGGCGCCATTCTCACCGAGCCGGTTCGCGCGCCGGTAGGAGCGCGGCGTCGGGTGAGTACCCGGCGTCACGGCAGCAGCACACCGATGGCGCCTGCCGCGGCCCTGAGGGCGGGATGCTCCACGCCGAGCGGTTCGGGTTCGGCCTCGATCCGGAGCAGATCGGTGCAGCGCTCGGCGAACAGGGTGACGTTCCTCCAGCTCGCCTCGAGCACCGACCACCAGGAGAAGCCGTGCGCGCCCTCGCGGAACAGGTCGAGCGCGATCGCCTGTGTCACCCGGCGCGCACCGGTCGCCACCCGGGAGGGCCGCAGCTCACGCCGAACGAGCACGCGAGGGTCGTCGAGATCCACGAGACCCGGGAGGGCGGATCCGTCGATCGTCGCAAGCGCCAACCCGCTCCCGTCGGCGCGCCGAAGGTCGGAGTCGCTCAGCCCCTGGCCGCGGAACGCCTGGATCCGCTCGGCCACCGCGGACACGGCGTCGCGCGAGACGTACAGCGCGCCGTAGTGGTCGGGGTTGTCGTGGCGGGAGACGCCCTGACGCTCCCGGGGGACCCAGAGCGGGCCGCCCTCCTCGGTGGGCACGGCTCCCGGGCGGTGGGGGAACGCGCGGTAGAGCACCTCAGGCGTACGCGCCGGCCTCGTCGGCCTCGACGGCCGTCAGGACCTCGGCGACGCGTCCCGCCGTGACGAGGTCGATCGGCCGCCGGCCGCCGAGGTGGGCGTTGAACCCGTCCAGCCACTTCGCCGCCGTGTCGGGCTCGTAGGTCTGCCGTAGCCGGGCTAGGACGAACTCGAGCGCCTCGAGCTTGCGGCGGTTCACGGCGTCGGGCTGCTCGTCCTTCAGCCAACGGCTCACACGTGAGCGGCTCACTCCCAGGGCCCGGGCCACCTCGGCCTGGCTCCCGAGGTCGCGCTCGAGCGCCTTCAGCTTCTGCTTGACCGGCACCGGCATGCCTCCAAGATAGCGCAACGGTTCCTGTTGCGCCACGTCCGTCTCGGGTCTGTGGCACCATGAGAGCACCTCGCACGGAACCCGTCTGTGATGGGATTCACAGCGATGAGGAAGATCGCCGCCCTTCTCGCTGTGTGCGTGGCTTCGTGCGCGATCCTCTCCGCGGTGCTCTCTGCGTGTGAGAGGAGCGCGCCGGCCGGCAAGCCCTCCGGAGGCTCAGCTCCGACGCGGGCACCGGCCGGCTCGCCCGCGCCCGGGCTCGTGCGCGTCCCCCCGCCCGACGAGCCGGTCCCGGTCGACCCCAGGGAGCTCGCGGCCGCGCTCGCGGAGGTCAGTGCTGCCCTGCGAAGCTCGATCGAAGCGTGGACGGCGTCGGGCGGGACGTCTGGGTGGCCGCCGCCGAGGCCACTCGTGCTGCAAGCGCTGTACGAGCAGCGCATCTACCGGACGCTCGCGCTGGATCCGAAGCTCGCGCAAGCGGTGATCCCGCTGCTGCCGCCGGCGGTCCGCGACGAGGCGACCGCGAACGCGGCCGCCGGGGAGGCGCTGTTCTCGAAGATCCGGCCGCCCGACCACAGGATCCGCCTGCGGACGCGGCCACCGCTCCCGGCCGACGAGCTCCTCGGGTACTACGAGGAGGCCGAGCGCAGGTTCGGCGTGGCCTGGGAGGTGCTCGCCGCCGTGAACTTCGTCGAGTCCAAGTTCGGGCGGGTGCGCTCGGCGAGCTCCGCCGGCGCGCGCGGGCCGATGCAGTTCCTCCCCTCGACGTGGAAGGCGTACGGGCTCGGCGGCGACGTCAATGATCCGCACGACGCGATCCTCGGGGCGGCGAACTATCTCGCCGCGAGCGGTGCCCCGGCGAACTACCGCGAGGCGCTCCACCACTACAACCCGGTCAACGTGTACGTGAAGGCCGTGTTGCTCTACGCGCGCAGGATGATGCGCGTTCCTCGGACCTTCTACGCCTACTACAACTGGCAGGTCTTCGTGGTCACGCCGAACGGAGGGTTCGAGCGTCTCACGGGGCCGAGCGCGTGAACGCAAGCCGGATCTGACGATCAGCCTCAGGATCGCTACGGTTCGCTTCGTCGTGCAGGTCCACGTGATCCTCAACATGAACGGCGAGGCGCTCGGCGTGCCGAGTGACCCCGAGGTGTTCATCACGCGCCGAGAGGTCGACGAGCGCTGGGCCGAGCTCGTCGACGAGCAGTGGGAGGATTTCCAGGCCGGTCCGTGCCACGACGCCGAGGGCGTCTTCGGAGTGCCGAGAGATGAGCTCTACGAAACGGACGTCCTGTTCGTGTTGGGCGAGGGAATCGAGTGGCGCCGCTGGACGGTCGACACTCCGAGGTTCGGGTCTGTGACGGATTCCACAGAACGGTCCGTTTCGGAGCTGTAGACACAGCCTGCGATGAACGTTGAGCCGGAGCCGCGCAAATCAGCCTGGGTGGTCCTGGTGACCGAGGGGACCGTCATCGATTACCCGCCGGAGGTGTACGAGAGCGAGAGCCGAGCGGGGTGCGAGGCGGAACGCTGGGCCTGGGTCCTTTCGGGTGGAGGCTGGGCCCCCATGGAGCGGCCGTTCCCGGGGCGATGGAAGGTCGGAGATCGCGAAGTGCGCCTGGTGCGGGTTTCCTGCCCAGAGGAGCGAGCGGAGGAGTTGTGGGTCGGCACCTACTGGACTCGGGACGGCTACCCGGATCCAGAGGCCGAACTCGTCGCAAGCGAGGCCGAGGCTCGCGAGTGGGCGGCCGAGCCTGTGGGTGACGTCAAGCCGAGTTCGATCGACGAGACCCCTTGGTTCATCGCGGCCACGTTCGAGGTCCGCGGCGAAGAGGAGTACGCAGCGGTCCACGTGGCAAAGAGGTGCGGGTAGAACGTCACTCCTCAGCGTTGGTCACGGGGCCGAGGATCACGCGTGCGCAGCCCGCCTGGCCGGCGTCGGCCACGAGATCGGTTCGAAGGTTGACCTGGAACTGAGTGCGCTGAGTCTTCGTGCGGTCTTGAACCTCATCGATTGTCAGTAGCACCGCGAAGGGGCGTCCATACTCGTTATCCGCGTTCAAGACAACGAAAGCGAACAGGTAGCGGTCCTTGAGCGCGTTGGCCATCATGTACTCGCGCTCTGTGGCGCCGAAGAAGAATCCACTCAGCGATTCATCTCTGATCGAGTCGCGCGTCGTCTTCATTTCGACGAGGTGAATCTCGTCGAAGCACCCGTCGACATTGTCCACCGTGATTGCTGGCATGGGCGCCGGCGTCATGACCAGGTCGAAGGTCCGTGTACCATAGATGCCGGTCGTACCGGTTCTTTCGTGGACCAATTCGAGAATCCGCCGTTTCGTCTTCAGGTCTACTGTCTGGAATCGAGGATCGGTCAACAGCAGGGCGAGTCCCTGATTCTCGGTCTCCGTGTTCTTCTTGCTCTTCGTGAACTTCGATTCCATGACCACGGCGCTCCGCGGTTGAGCTCGTTCGGATGATCCACGGAATCGTCGTGGCGATCAAGACCCTCGAGCTACACAGATCAGCTGGCTCTGCGGAATCGCTCGTAGCGCTCTTCCAGAAGGTCGGGAGCCGGTCTCGCGGCGCGCCGAGAGGGGACTATCAGGGTCTCTCCGTGCAGCCCTTGAAGGGCATGACGCAGCGTGGGGCCGTCATGCTCCTCGAGTACGTCGTGGCGCACCTGGACGACGTAGTCCGGGCGGATGCCAAGAACCTGCGCGTCGAAAGCGCGGTGGTGAATCGCGCACATTGCCACGCCGTTCGGCACGATCGGCTCTCCCCCCTCCGAGTCCTCCTTTATGTGGGCGGCATCCAGGAGTTCGGGATGGCGAAGCCGGCAGAGTGCGCACTGCGATGAGTAGGCGATCAGAACACGCTCTCGGAACACGCGCTGGTGCAGCCGCTGGTGAACGATAGCTTGCGCATACTGTCGCCGGAGCGCGAGGTCAACGGGATGATACACGTTTGCACTCTCCCATTGGCGCTGCATCTCCTCGTCGAGCGCGACCACGAACTGATGCTCCCGGGGCTCCTCCCCCACGAGCCAGACGGGGAACAGCGGTAGGTACATGCCGGTCGAGACCCCGACGAACCAGATGAGCGGCTTGCCGAGTTCCAGTGCCGTGCGGAGAGCCTCGTTGTCGAAGGTGTCTGGGTCGATGCCGCGCCACTTGTAGCGGAGATAGCCGTCCGAGCCCTCGGCGTCCTCGTAGGGACGATCCTCGGGGCGCGCGCGGTAGGTCGTGAGGATGCTGAGAGCCGCATCAAGGCCGGAGACGACTCGGATGCCTCGCATCCGTTGAATGAGGGAGACGCGTCGACCCTCGAACTGGAACGCTTCGAGGTCCCTGTAGGAGATGTGGTCCCCGTGGCGTTCGCGAAGCCTATCCAGGTAGGCGAAGGCCGCTGCGCGGAGCCGGTCGTCGGGATCCGCCATCGACATGTCCTGAGTATCCCCCGCCCGTCGGGTGGACGCAGCACCCGGTTGCTGGCGGGTACCGTACAGGCGGTTCGAAAGGGGTAGGTGGTCGGTGAACTGGCAGAAGTGGACCTACGAACGGCAGTACCGGCGGGGCGCCCCGCGGTGGGATACCGGCGTCACGCCGCCCGAGGTCGTCGAGGTGATCGAGGGGGACGATCCGCCTTCCGGGCGGGCGCTGGACCTCGGGTGTGGGACGGGGACCAACGTTCTGTACCTCGCGCGGCACGGGTTCGAGGTGGTCGGCGTCGACTTCTCGCCGCTCGCGATCGAGAAGGCGCGGGCGAAGCTCGAGGGCGTCCCGGGCGTCACCGTTCTCGAGGGCGACGTGACGAAGCTCTCCTCGCTAGGCGTCGAGGGCCCGTTCGACTTCCTGCTCGACATCGGGTGCTTCCACGGGCTGAAGCGCCGCCGGCGCGACGCGTACGCGCGCGAGGTCACTCGCATCGCCGGACCGGGCGCGCTGTTCATGGTCTTCGCCTGGGGTCGGCGGGGTCCGTCCGGGCTCACCACCGGCGTCACTCGGCGGGAGATGGGGGAGCGCTTCGCGCCGGACTTCGACCTCTTCCGCGTGCTGCCCGGCACGCAGCCGAAGGGCGCCGCCTGGTACTACCTGCGTCGGCGATAGCGGCCGTCAGGGCAGCAGCTCGAACGCATCCACGTGCGACGGGCGCACCGTTCCGAAATGGCGGTGGTCCAGCGTGGCGACGGCTGTGATGCCGAGCCGCTCCGCAAGCGCGATCGCCGATGCGTCGACGGTCCCGAGGGGCATGTCTCTGTAGCGCCAGACCAGCTCGGCGATCCGCAGCCAGTCCGCAGGCTCGACCGGCGCGGTCGTGAAGGCGCCGGCGGCCAGGTCCTGGAGGAAGCGCACCTCGGCCTCAGGGCCCAGGCGAGTGCCGGCGAGGTGCGCAACCTCCGGGACGGCCAGCTGGGGCACGAGGAGCGGCCCGGGGTGGGCTCGGAGAAGTCGGAGGCACGCGTCGTGGTACCTATCGTCCGCATCCAGGTATGCGAAGAGGGGGCCGGAGTCGACGACGACGGCTATGGCTCGGCCTCTCCGAATCCGTCTTCCCGGAGGATCTCCTCGATCCGCTCGGAGATGTCGCTCCTCCCGCTTCGACCGGCGCCCGCGCCGGCCAAGTGACGACGAGCCCCCGCGCCCAGGTGCGTCTCGATGGCCTCGCGTGTGAGCTCGGAGATGGTCATGCCACGGCGCCGCGCCTCGTGGCGCAGGCGGGCGTCCAGCTCGTCGGGCAACTTCACCGTCGTCCTCTTCATGGTATGCCAGCATACCCCTGAGGTGGGTGCTCGGCTACCTCTCCGGACGGTGACACGTGCGGGGTGCGGGCGCTGTGAGGTGGCTCACTGCTTGGGTCTCTGCGTCAACGCTCCTGTCGGTGCCTCGCGCTACGGTCATGTCGGATTGGACCGGGCGGGAGGGCGTGTGTACACTAACGCCATGGCGAAAGCGCTACATAAGAGGAGTCCTGTCGAGGTGGGTGTGCGCGAGCTCCGGGCGAACCTGAGCCGCTGGCTCAACCGCGTCCGGAAGGGGCAGGAGGTCATCGTGACGGACCGCGGGAGTCCGGTCGCGCGACTCGCACCGCTCGAAGAGGAGGATCCGCTCCACCGGCTCGTCCAGCTGGGTCTCGTGCGGCCCCCACGGAAACCGAAGACGCCGATCGACCGTGCGAAGCTGTCGACGCTACCGAAGCTCGAGGGCCGACCGAACCTCTCCGACTACGTGATCAGGCAACGCGAGGAGCATCGTGCCCAGCTACTTCGATACGTCGGCGCTGGCGAAACTCATACTGGTCGAAGACGGCACGACTGACGCCTTCGCGCTCTGGGACGCGACCGACCGGGTCCTCACTTCCCTGCTCACGTATCCGGAGATTCGCTCGGCGATGAGTGCCGCTCTGCGAGACGGGCGTGTCGCCCGCGCCCGATACGCGGAGGTGAGGGCGGAGCTGGATGCATACTGGGAGCGGCTGCACGCGGCGGAGCTGTCCGAGCCGCTCGCCGAGGTCGCGGGCGATCTGGCCGATCTGTACGGGTTGAGCGGGGCGGACGCGGTTCAGGTCGCTACCGCCCTCGCGATGGGAGGTCCGGACGTGATCTTCGTGACGTGGGATCGGAAGTTGGCGGACGCCGCACACGACCTGGGGCTGATCGTCTCCCCGCCGAGTTGACATGGACGTCTCGGACGCGATCTCGACGCAGCGGGCGATCCGGAGCTTCGACGACCGGCCGCTCCGGGAGGACGTCTTGACGCGGATCCTCCAGGCCGGGCGGCGCGCACCCTCCTCGATGAACGAGCAGCGGTGGGCGTTCGTCGTCTGCACCGAGCGCGAGCACCTAGGCGAGCTCGCGCGCATCGGCGAATGGGCCGCGCACGTTGCCGCCGCCGCGGCTGTGGTCGCGCTCGTCGTCCCCGAGGCCGAGGAGGACTGGCGGCGCGAGTCGATCGCCTTCGACCTCGGCCAGTGCGCCCAGAACATGATGCTCGCGGCCTGGGAGCTCGGGATCGGCTCGGCGCACGCGGCCGTGTACGACGAAGACCTCGCGCGCGAGCTCCTTGGCTACCCCGAGGGCTGGCGCTGCGAGTACCTGCTCTCGTTCGGCTACCCGCTCCGGCAGCCGACCACGAAGGGTGGCCGGAGGCCGCTCGACGAGCTCGTCCACCGAGAGCGCTGGTAGGCATCCTCCGGGAGCGCTGGTAAGGGCTGCGTCGCACGGGGTACGGTTCCCCGGAGGGAGGGCCGCCCATGCCGAGCCGCCTGGACGAACTCGTCGACAAGACCCCCGCCTCGCGGGACCGGTTCATGGACTTCCTGCGGGCGGCCTCGATCGCGGCCGTCGTCTTCGGGCACTGGTTCATCGGGATGATCATCTGGAGCGACGGGCTCATCCGGGAACAGAGCGCCGTCGGTGTGACCTCCGGCATGTGGCTGGGCACTTGGTTCTTCCAGGTGATGCCGATCTTCTTCTTCGTCGGCGGCTTCTCGAACATGGTCACGTACGACTCGTACGTGCGGCGCGGCGCATCCACGTGGGAGTTCGTGAGGACGCGCGCCGAGCGGCTGCTGCGACCCTCACTCGTGTTCCTCGGCATCTGGCTGGTGATCCAGGTCGCGCTGCATCTCACGGACACGGGTGCTCCGGCCGGACCGAGGATCTGGGACGGCACGAAGCTGCTGCGCGGGATGCTCCCGCCGGGCGCGACGGTCCCGTTCGGGCCGCTCTGGTTCCTCGGCGTGTACCTGGTCGTCGTCGCGATCGCTCCGTGGACGATCAAGCTGCACCGGCGGTTCGGCCTGCGGGTGCCGGCCGCGATGATCCTCGGGACGATCGCGTGCGACTTCGTCGGGTTCGTCGTCGGGATCTCGTGGGTGCGGTGGTTCAACGTCGCGTTCGTGCTGCTGCTCCCGCACCAGCTCGGGCACTTCTACGCCGACGGGCGCCTCCGGCGGGCGCGGAAGCGTGTCTACTGGGCGATGGCTCTCATCGGGCTCGGCGGGCTGGTGCTACTCACGACCCCGTTGGTGGTCGGGCTGTTCGGACAGGCGCGGTTCGACTGGTTCCCGGGGATCGGCTACTACCCGAAGAGCCTGCTCGGCACCGACGTCGAGCGCATCTCGAACGCCTACCCGCCGACGGTGTGCTTCATGCTCGGAGGCATCTGGACGATCGGCGGGGTGATGCTGCTCCGGCCGCACCTCACACGCTGGCTCCAGCGCCGCCGTCCGTGGAAGGTCACGATCTACCTGAACAGCGTGATCATGACGCTGTTCCTGTGGCACATGACCGCGTACCTGCTCGCGATCCTGCTGCTGTGGCCGCTCGGGTTCGGGCACCAGACCGACAGCACGCCGAGGTGGTGGATCGAGCGGTTCGTGTGGATCCTCGTGCCGGCGGCGATCCTCGCCGTGCTGATCGCGATCTTCGGCCGCTTCGAGCGCGCACACGCGCGCGAGCGGACACCCGCCTGACGGCACCGGCGCGCGATCAGTCCTCGGCGCCGCGCTCCCTGCGGCGCGGGCCCATCGCCCTGTCGATGCCCCAGACCGCGATGCCGAGCAGGCACACGAGCAGGGCCGTGATCACGGCGACACCGACGAACATCACGCCGACGTTCACGCTCGCGGCGCCGAACGTCGTGCCCTTCGTGATGCCGTAGATGGTGAAGAAGGTGTAGGGCGCGACGATCAGCAGGAACGGCAGGAGCGCGAGGAACACGATCAGGACCGCCGCGACGGCGATGCCCTCGAAGCTCGACCCCCTCATCCGGATCCTCCCGCGCCCGTGCGACGTGAGTCTATCCGGGTGCGCTCGACGTGTGCACCGAGGCTCCGAGCCGAGGTGGATCCGGAACCCGGTAGTCTGCGTGACGCGCAGGGACTCCCAGCTCCCAGGAGGGATGACATCACGGACACCGCCGGGTTCCACCTGCTCGCGAAACCGACCGGCGCGATCTGCAACCTCGACTGCGCGTACTGCTTCTTCCTCTCCAAGGAGATGCTGTATCCGGGTAGCCGCTTCCGGATGGCCGACGAGCTGCTCGAAACGTACATCCGCCAGCTGATCGAGTCGCACCGCACGCCCGAGGTCATGGTCGCGTGGCAGGGCGGCGAGCCCACGCTCATGGGTCTGGACTTCTTCCGCCGCTCGATCGAGCTGGAGCGCAGGTACGCGCGGCCCGGTCAGCGGATCACGAACACGATCCAGACGAACGGCACACTGCTCGACGACGAGTGGGGCGCGTTCCTGAAGGAGAACGGGTTCCTGGTCGGCATCTCGATCGACGGGCCGCGGGAGATGCACGACGCCTACCGCGTCGACAAGGGCGGGAAACCGACCTTCGACCGGGTGATGACGGGGCTCGGGTACCTGCAGGAGCACGGGGTCGAGTGGAACGCGCTCACCACGGTGCACGCCGCTAACGGCGACCACGGCCGGGAGGTCTACCGGTTCCTGCGCGATGGGTGCGGGGCTTCGTTCATCCAGTTCATCCCGATCGTTGAGCGGCCGGCCCCCGGCGGGATCCCGACCGGCAGCGACGTCACCGACCGCTCCATCACGGCCGAAGGGTACGGGCGGTTCCTGATCGATGTGTTCGAGGAGTGGGTCCGCCGCGACGTCGGCGAGGTGTACGTGCAGATGTTCGACATGGCGCTCGCGAACTGGCACGGGGTCCCGCCCGGGCTGTGCGTGCACTCCGAGACCTGCGGCCTCGCGCTCGCGCTCGAGCACAACGGCGACCTGTACTCGTGCGACCATTTCGTGGAGTCGGAGCACCTGCTCGGGAACATCAACGACACGCACATGCTCGAGCTCGTCGCGTCGCCGCGGCAACGGGATTTCGGGCGGGACAAACGCGACGCGCTGCCCTTGTACTGCCTGCGGTGCGACGTACGGTTCGCCTGTCGCGGCGGGTGTCCGAAGGACCGGTTCGTCCGAACGCCCGACGGCGAGCCCGGTCTGAACTACCTGTGCGCCGGCCTCAAGGCGTTCTTCCACCACGTGGACGGGCCGATGCGAATGATGAGCGAGCTGCTTCGCGAGACCCGAGCGCCGGCCGAGATCGTGCACTGGTACGCGGCCGAGGACTCGGGGCGAGGGCGGAACGACCCCTGCACGTGCGGCAGCGGGGAGAAGTGGAAGCACTGCCACGGCGCGGTGCCTATGTCCGCGAGGAGGTCTCGGTGCTCGCGCTGAGCGTGCTCGATCACGTCGCCGTCGCCCTCGCCGCCGTCGTCGGCGGCGCGGTGAACGCGATCGCCGGGGGCGGCACGCTCATCACGTTCCCGACGCTCGTCGCCGTCGGAGTCCCGGCCGTCTCGGCGAACGTCACGAACACCGTCGCGCTCACGCCCGGGTACCTCGGCGGGACGATGGCGCAGCGCCGCGACCTCGAGGGTCAGGCCTCGCGACTGAAACTGCTGCTGCCGGCGGGGGTCGTCGGAGGGGTGCTCGGTGGGCTGCTGCTCGTCCTCACGAACGAGAAGGTCTTCCGCGAGCTCGTGCCGTACCTGATCCTCGCGGCCTGCGGACTGCTCGCGTTCCAGGACCGGCTCCGCGAGTGGATCCTGCGCCGCATGTCGAGCCGCGCGGGGAAGGACCCGAAGGAGGCGTGGTCGGTAGGTCCCGCGTTCGCGGCGTCGATCTACGGCGGCTACTTCGGCGCCGGGCTCGGCGTGGTACTGCTCGCGGTGCTCGGCCTCGTGATCGACGACACGCTGACGCGTATCAACGCGCTGAAGCAGGCGATCTCGTTCTCGGTGAACGTGTCGGCCGCGGTGTTCTTCCTGTTCTCGGGGAAGGTCTACTGGACGGCGGCCGCCGTCATGGTGGTCGGCGCCGTCGTCGGCGGTTCGATCGGCGGGCGTCTCGTCGGCCGGATGCGCGAAGAGGTGCTGCGGCGCGTGGTCGTGGCGATCGGCGTGATCGTCGCCGTCATCTATCTCGTGCGCTGACGGGGGCCGGCTCCGACCACTGCCGTCGGCCCCGAACCGGCGTACCGTGTAACCGTGCGGTACGTGGAGGTCGGCGGGGTGCGGGTCTCGGCGGTTGGGCTCGGGACCTGGCAGTTCGGGTCGAGGGAGTGGGGGTACGGCGACGAGTACGCTCGCCACGAGGCCGGGGCCATCGTGCGTCGAGCCCTCGACCTCGGGATCAACCTGATCGACACGGCCGAGGCGTACGGGTTCGGGCGCTCGGAGCGGATCGTCGGCGGCGCGATCGCCGGCCGCCGCGAAGAGGCGTTCATCGCGACGAAGATCCTGCCCGCGTTCCCCCTACCCGCGGTGGTGGAGCGCCGCGCTCGGAGGAGCGTCGAGCGCCTCGGCGTCGAGGCGGTCGACCTCTACCAGCTGCACTGGCCGAACCCGGGGTTCCCGCTCGGCACGCAGCTGAAGGGGATGCGGCGGGTTCTCGACGCCGGACTCGCGCGTCACGCGGGCGTCAGCAACTACTCGCTCGAGCGGTGGCGGGCGGCCGAGCGTGCGCTCGGCCGCCCGGTGCTCTCGAACCAGGTGCGGTTCAACCTCGTGGCGCGGGGACCGCTCGGCGGCCTCGTGCCGCACGCGCAGCAGCAGGGGCGACTCGTGATCGCGTACAGCCCGCTCGCGCAGGGGCTTCTCTCCGGTCGCTACGACGCGAAGCATCTGCCGTCGGGGGGCATCCGGCGCGGCAGCCTCCTGTTCGCTCCGGAGAACCTCACGCGCGCTGCCGGGCTGATCGACGCGCTCCGCGAGGTCGCGTCGGCCCACGACGGTACGCCGGCGCAGGTCGCGCTCGCATGGCTGATCCGCCACCCGAACGTCGTAGCGATCCCCGGCGCGAGCGGCGTGGCGCAGCTCGAGGCGAACGCCGCCGCGGCGGACCTCGAGCTCTCCGACGAGGAGGACGTGCGTCTCGTCCGAGCCGCCGAGGCTTTCCGGATCGACCGGAGCCTGCGGACGCGACTGCGGAGGTCCTAGCATCGCGTTGCTCAGCGCATCGCCGGCCGAGCGAAGATGCGATGGACCCATGAGCGGCGGGACCTTCGTCGGTGAGCGCCGAGGGCTCCGTACGCGAGCATCCAGGGCGGCGCGGCCGACGGGCCGCCGCATGTACGAGGGGGGGTCCCAGTGGAAGAGACACCGCACCGCCGCATCGAGCTCCCGCCGATCGCCGATCCGGCCCCACTCGGGCTCGCGGCCTTCGCCCTCACGACGTTCCTGCTCTCGGCCAAGAACGCCGGCTGGACCGACGGGGGCAACGCCTGGCTCGGGTACGCGTTCGCCTACGGCGGGATCGTGCAACTCCTGGCAGGCATGTGGGAGTTCCGCAACCGGAACGTGTTCGGAGCGACCGCCTTCTCCACGTACGCAGGCTTCTGGATAGGGCTCGGCCTGTATGTCCTGCTCGTCGAGTCGGGCAGCCCGAACGCGCTGAACGACCTCGGGTTCATCCTGCTCGCGTTCGCCATCTTCAACACCTACATGCTCCTTTGGAGCACGCGCACGACCGTGGCCACGTTCCTCGTGTTCCTCACGCTTGAGCTGACCGAGATCGTCCTGTTCATCGGCTTCTTCCAGGATTCGGAGAGCATCATCAAGGCAGGCGGCGTGGCGGGCGTCGTGACCGCCGTCGTGGCCTGGTACGCGTCGGCCGCGGGGGTTGTGAACGGGATGGCCGGTCGGCAGGTCCTGAAGGTCGGCGCACCGATCTGGAAGGGCTAGCCCGGATCTGGTCGCGGTCGGGAGTACGGCGCTGCGGGGTGAGCGACTGCGCTCAGCGCCCGTCGGCGAGGAACGTCACGACGATGCGGTCGTCCTTCACTCACTTGACCCGCCAGTCATGGGTGTAGACGGTAGCTCCATCCCGCCGGACGAAACCGCACAACGTCATGCCGAGCTGTTTCGCCGCGTCAACCGCCTGCGCGGACGGTCCGCCCACGGCGACCACCAGGCCGACCTTGCTTCGCGCGGCTTTGACGATCAGGTCCAGGCTCGCGCGCCCTGAAAGAGAGAGCCCCATGTCCTCCGGCCGCATGCGGGTCAGCAGCGCCTGCCCGAGAACCTTGTCAACGGCGTTGTGCCGTCCGATGTCCTCACACATCACCTTGATGGCGCCGGACTGATCGAAGAGCGCGGCCGCATGTGTACTGCCTGTTTCCTTGAACAGCGCCTGTGTCGTCGGGATCTCGTTCGACACCTGAAACAGCACGCCTGCGCAGACCCGGATCCCGCCGCTCACCTGCCCGAGGCCCCTGACCAGTTCAGGGGCATCGATCCTCCCGAAGAGACCGCCGGAGGAACTCACAACCAGATCGTGCCGAACGCCGGTCGTCCGCTCCTCGGCGAGGCTTGCCCTGATCAGATCGGGATCGTCCGGGCACGCGGCGAGCGCCGCGATGTCGTCGATGCTTTCGATGATGCCCTCGGAGAAGAGGAACCCCACGCTCAATTCGCGGTCCATGCCCGGCGTGCGCATGATCGTGAACCGCCCCACGCCGGGCACCTCGATGACGAGCGGGCGCTCCTCGACGAGGGTGCGCGTCTGGGGCTGCCGCTCGAAGGGGGAACGTTGAAGGTGGACGACGCCAACCTGGACCGTACCGGTCAATCCCTCATGCTCCATCCGTTCGCGAGGCCGTCCAGCGCAGCGCTTCGATCCTCGCGGCGCACACCTTGTACTCGGCGGTGCGCGTCACGTTGTCGAAGGCGTCATTGGTCAAGAGGTTGGTCGAAGACTCTCCGTAGTGGAAGGGCATCCAGAGGGCGCCCGGCCGAACCTTGCCGGCCACGTGGGCGGACACCGTGACGGCTCCGCGGCGAGTGGCGACGCGGACCTTGTCGCCGTGCCGGATACCCAGCCGGGCGGCGTCGTCCTCGTGGATCTCCACGAAGTTCTCCGGCTGCTTCTGCTCGACGACGGCGGTCTTCCGGGTCATGTTGCCCACGTTGTAGTTGTAGAGGGTACGGCCTGTCGAGAGGATCATCGGATAGTCGGCATCGGGCAACTCGGCCGGCGGCCGGAAGCTGATCTCGTGGAACAGGCCTTTGCCGCGAGTGAAGCCGTCCTTGTGCAGGAACCGGGTACCCGGGTGATCAGGGGTCGGGCACGGCCACTGCAGACCCCCCTTCTCGAGCCGCGCGTACGAGATGCCCGCGAGGCTAGGAGCCAAGGAGGCGATCTCGTCCCAGATCTGGCGCGGATGGTCGTACGCCATCGGGTAGCCCATCGCCGTGGACATCGCGGAGATGATCTGCCAGTCGGCGCGCGTCTCACCGGGGGGCTCAACGGCTTTGCGAACGCGCTGGACCCGCCGCTCGGTGTTGGTGAAGGTTCCATCCTTCTCCGCGAAACAGGCCGCGGGCAGGATCACGTTCGCCAGCTTGGCCGTCTCGCTCATGAAGATGTCCTGGCAGACGATGAACTCCAACTGCTCGAGGCTCTCTGTCACCTTGGTGCTGTTCGGCTCACTGCGGACCGGGTCCTCTCCGAGGCAGTAGAAGGCCTTGAGCACGCCCTCGCCGGCCTTCTCGATGAAGTCGGTTATGCGTCCACCGGTGTTGGTGGGCAGCGGTCCACCCCAGGCCGCCTCGAACTTCACCCTAGCCTCCGGGTCCACGACCTCCTGGTAACCGGGGTACGCGGACGCCATCGCCCCCATGTCGCAGGCCCCCTGGACGTTGTTCTGTCCGCGGATCGGGTTGACGCCAGAGGACTCTTTCCCGATCTGCCCGCACAGCATCGCGAGGTTGGCGAGGTTCTGGACGTTCTCGGTCCCGCACGTGTGTTCCGTGATGCCCAGCGTGTAGAAGATCGACGACGGAGCGCCGGTCGCGTACCACTCCGCAGCCTCGCGGATGAGGTCGGTATCGACCCCACACACTTCTGCCGCCTGCTCGACCGAAACGCCCGCGATGTTCGCGCGGAAGGCCTCGAAGTTCTCACAGCGCTCGTTGACGAATGCTTGATCGTGCAAGCCGCTGTTGATGATGTGGTTCATCATCGCGTTGATGAGCACGTTGTCCGTTCCGGGCTCGTGCTGGATGTGGATGTCTGCACGCTCGGCCATCCACGTACGACGCGGGTCGCAGACGATCAAACGGGCGCCCTTGCGCAGTGCCTTCTTCATCTCCAGTCCCACGATCGGGTGAGCCTCCGTCGGATTCGCACCGATCAGGAAGAGGGTCTGGACGTTCTCGATCTCTCCGATGGAGTTGGTCATGGCGCCGGAACCGAATGCGGCGGTCAGTCCGGCCACCGTCGGCGCGTGGCAGGTGGTCGCGCACTGGTCGACGTTGTTGGTCTTCCCGGCCATTCGCGCGAGCTTCTGCATCAGGTAGTTCTCTTCGTTCGTGCAGCGCGCCGAGCTCAGGAACGCGATGCCGTCCGGCCCGTACCTATCGCGCGCCGCCACGAGCCCCCGCGCCGCGGTCTCGATGGCTTCGTCCCACGACGCTTCACGGAGGTCGCCGTTCTCTCTGATCAGGGGCGTCGTCAGCCGTTCCGGGGAGTGGACGAAGTCGAAGGCGTACTTCCCCTTCACGCAAAGGTTGCCGTCGTTAGGGACGCAGCCGGGCTCGCTCGTCACGCGGACGATCCGCCCCAGTTTGGGGCTGACGTTCAGATCCAGCTGACATCCGACACCGCAGTAGGTGCAGGTGGTTCGGACCTTCACCAGATCGCGGGGCCGTCCCAGCCCTTTCGCCTGCCGGTCGTAGAGGGCGCCGGTCGGGCATATGTTCACGCAGCCGCCGCAAAGCTCGCACGTCGACCTGTTCAACTCGACGTCGAAGCCCGTAGTGACCTGCACCTCACCACCCCGTCCGCGGAGGGCCAGTGCCTCGGCCATCTGTACCTCGCGGCAGAACCTGACGCACAGCTGGCAGCGAACGCACTTCGACGGGTCGTACTCGATCGCCTTGTTCCCCGTCGTGTAGTTGTCCAGCCCATATGGGAGCGCGACATTCGGGAGGCGGGTTCCGTCGCCCTGGTACTCGTAGGCGTAGTCCTGGAGCAGGCACTCGCCGTCCATGTCGCACGTGGGGCAGACCACGCGATGTTCGCTGAGGAACATCTCCAGCGTCGCCCTGCGCAGCGACCGCGTCCTCTCGGTTCTCGTCCGCACCACCATCCCGGGCGACACCGTTCGCGTGCACGAGGTCTGAACGCCCCGGTCGCCGTCGATCTCCACTATGCACAACCGGCACGCAGCGGTCGGCGCCAGGCGGGGATCGGAGCAGAGGTGCGGGATGTCGATGCCCGCCTGCTTCGCCGCCTCCAAGATCGTCGCTCCAGCGGCAGCCGTGACTTCCAGGTCGTCGATGGTCAGCGATACGTCTTCTGGCATGACGGTTCCTTCTCCATCTGCGCCAGATCGCAGCGCAGGCAACGCCGCGCCTCGAGGCGGGCGGCCTGGGCCGAGTAGCCCTGCGCGATCTCTTCCCAAGTCTCGCTCGATCGTCCTTCGGGATAGGCCGGTGGTACTTGCCGGGGGATATCCATGACCGATCCGTCGGGCCTCACGGGTTCGGCCAGAACAGGCGTGGGCCGGACACCGCTTCTCGATGATGTGCGCCTCGTACTCGCTGCGGAAGTGCCGGATTGTCGAGAGGACCGGATTCGCAGCGGCCTGTCCCAGACCGCACAGCGACGTCTCCCTGACGGACTCACCCATCGTCTCGAGCCGGTCGATGTCCTCGAGTTCCCCCTCGCCTGCGGCGATCTGCTGGAGGATGTCGAACATCTGCCTGGTGCCGATGCGGCACGGCGTGCACTTGCCGCAGCTCTCGTCGACGTAGAACCGGAGCAGCCGGCGCGTCGCGTCCACCATGCAGTCGCGCTCGTCGGTCACGATCATCGCGCCCGTGCCGAGCATCGAGCCCGCGGCCGCGATCGACTCGAAGTCGAGCGGCGTGTCGAGGTGCTCGGCCGTGAGGAACGGGGTGGACGATCCGCCCGGCGTCCAGGCCTTCAGCCGCTTCCCGTCGAGGACCCCGCCGGCGAGCTCCTCGATCACGACCCGGGCCGGCGTCCCCATCGGGACCTCGTAGTTGCCCGGCCGGTTCACCTTGCCCGAGACCGAGAAGATCTTCGTGCCGGGCGACTTCTCCGGCCCGATCGACGCGTACCAGCTACCGCCTCTCACCAGGATGTGCGGCACGTTCGCGAGCGTCTCCACGTTGTTGATCGCGGTGGGGCACCCGTACAGACCCACGACGGCGGGGAACGGCGGCCGCTGCCGAGGTTGGCCGCGGCGGCCCTCGAGCGACTCGAGGAGCGCCGTCTCCTCGCCGCAGATGTACGCGCCGGCGCCCCGGTGCAGCAGGACGTCGAGGTCGTAGCCGCTGCCGAGGATGTCCGTCCCGAGGAACCCACGCTCGTACGCCTCGGCGATCGTGCGATCGAGGACCTGCCCCGGCCAGAGGAACTCGCCGCGGATGTAGATGAATGCCGTGCGGCACCGCACCGCGTACGAGGCGATGATCACGCCCTCGAGGAACTGGTGCGGGTCGCGCTCGACGAGCTCGCGATTGTTGAACGTGCCGGGTTCGGACTCGTCGAAGTTCGCGACGAGGTACGTCGGCTTGCCGGTGTCCTGAGGAACGAACGACCACTTCACGCCCGTCGGGAACCCCGCGCCGCCGCGGCCGCGGAGCCCCGAGGTCTTGACCTCCTCGATCACCTCGGCCGGGGTCATCGAGAGGGCCCGCTTCAGCCCCTCGTAGCCGCCGGTCTCGAGGTAGCGATCGACCCAGACCGTGTCGGGCTCGTCCCAGCGCGCGGTGATGATGCGCTCGGTCACTGGCCCGCCCCCGCAGATCCCGCCCCCGCAGATCCCGCCGCCTCCGCCGCCTCCGCCGGTTCCGCGGGCTCCGTCGCCTCCGGTCCCGCCAGGATCCGAGAGACCTGCCTGAAGTCGCCGGGGAACGCCCCGCGCGAGGGCCGCGGCGGATCGCCGCGGCGGATCGCGTCGATCATCTCCACGACACGGTCGGGCGTGACCCGGTCGTAGCTCGCGGAGTTCACCTGCACGAGCGGCGCCGCGTCGCACGCCCCGAGGCACTCCTCCTCACGCAGCGTGAACATGCCGTCCTCGGTGACCTCCTCGCACCCGGGGCCCAGCGCCTCGCGGGCTCGCGCGTAGACCTCCTCGGCGCCGCGGAGCGCGCAGGCGAGGTTCGTGCACACCGACACGACGTGCCGGCCGGTCGGGCGCAGACGGATCATGGTGTAGAAGGTCGCGACGGCTTCGACCTCGGCGGTCGTGACCCCGAGCAGCTCGGCCACCTCCCGCAGGCCCTCGCGCGACACGTGGCCCTCGGCCGACTGCGCGAGGTACAACAGCGGCAGGATGGCCGAACGCTCCCGCCCCTTCGGGTAGCGCGCCACGATCCGCTCGGCGACCTCGACGAGCTCCGGCGCGAGCACGGGCATCAGCGGTCCACCCCGCCCATCACCGGGTCGACGCTCGCGATGACGGCGATGCCGTCGGCGACGAGGCCGCCCTCCATCATCTTCGGCAACGCCTGCAGGTTCACGAACGATGGGTCGCGGATCTTCACCCGGTACGGCCGGTGCTCGCCGTCGGACACGACGTAGAAGCCGAGCTCGCCGCGGGGCGACTCGACCGGCTGGTACACCTCGCCGGCCGGCACGTGGACGCCCTCGGTCACCATCTTGAAGTGATGGATGAGGGCCTCCATCGACTCCTCCATGATGTGCTTGATGTACCGGGGGGAGTTCCCGATGCCGTCGGGGCCGACCTCGAGCT
>Ga0315277_10000451_pt1 | contig 65577 bp, 67 predicted proteins | sample YL17G05_15_MG_FD_203695 | JGI IMG/M metagenome (GOLD analysis project Ga0315277, IMG submission 203695) | Sediment microbial communities from Yellowstone Lake, YNP, Wyoming, USA - YL17G05_15 | ecosystem: Environmental > Aquatic > Freshwater > Lake > Sediment | place: USA: Wyoming | collected...
GGCTGCAGCGGAAAGCTACAACCGGCTCTTGCTTGATGGCTTCGTTGGAGAACTGAGTGAAGAACAAAAAAACATAATTCAAAGGAGTAGCAAGAGACTCTCTGACCTGCTCAATTTAATAAGTAACATGATTGATTTCTCCCGTGTTGATGTCGGAAAATTTGGGACAGAAGAAATTTCCCTGACGAAAGTGATAGAAGATTGCACTGAGACCATGCAACCCTTAGCTGTGGAAAAGGGGTTGCAACTGGTTGTTGCACTACCTCGAGAACTTCCTACAGTTCTCGGGAACGCTGGTCGGCTTAAGCAAGTAATGACAAACTTGTTATCCAATGCTATCAAGTTTACTCTCTCCGGTGGAATAACGGTTAGAGCAAAAGACGAGAAAGATCATGTGCGGGTTGATGTAATAGACACAGGAATTGGAATCCCTACCGAGGACTTACCCAAAGTGTTTGATGGTTTCTATAAGGGTCTGGATGTGGAACACAGGGGGGCTGGCTTGGGTCTTTCTATAAGCAAGAGGATAATTGAAGGGCATGGTGGTAAAATATGGGCAACAAGTCCTTGTCCTGAGACTGGCAAGGGAAGTAAGTTCACATTTATTTTGCCCAAAAGTCCAAAACAAGCGGAGTAAACTAGATGCCGAGGGTTTTGATAGTGGATGATGACCCCGATATGAGGCTGGCAATTGCTAGTGTCCTAAAGTCCCGTGCTTATCAGGTAATTGAGGCTTGTGATGGCTTTGAGGCATTAAAAAAGCTAAAAGAAGAAAAACCTGACATAATGCTTTTAGACCTCTTAATGCCAGGGATGGATGGCTTTGCTGTCATTAGGCAATTAGAAGATTGTCAGAAGAAGGGATATCCTGATATCCCTGTCCTTGTCATAAGTTCAGTAAGGGAGGAAGCTAGTCAGCGGCGCTATGAGTTAGAGCTAGGCCGTAAACTTGCTGTTGATGATTACATAGAAAAACCCATCGAGCCCTTTGTGTTGCTCCAGCGAGTAGAGAAGCTTTTGTCTAAAGGAGGTAAGGATGCCAAAACAGACTAGGATTTTGGTTATTGATGATGACCCTGATGTGCACACAGTGGTGAAAAAAACCCTTGAGCCCCAGTCCTATAAAGTGTTGTCTGCGTATGACGGGTTCGAAGGTTTACGCAAGGTGGTGGATGAAAGGCCTGACTTAATCATCCTGGACGTGATAATGCCTGGTAAGCACGGATTTGAGGTTGTTCATGAGCTCAAAACCGACGAAAAATACCATTTTTTCTCTAATATCCCTGTGTTGATGCTCACTGTTTACCCTGAAGATAGAGAAAAAATGCATCTTTCCATGCGAGAGGGAATGATGATGGAGGCAGAGGATTATCTTCAAAAGCCGGTTGATGCTAAGGAATTGGTGAAGAGGGTGGAGGGGTTGCTAAAAAAATAGAAAAGGTATAAAATGACACGATTTTTGGAATTTAAGGAACGATCTTGGAGAACAAAAATGTTTTGGTTGTTGGGTCGGGTATATCAGGGATAGCTTCAGCGTTAGAGTTAGCTAATGCTGGTGTAAGCGTATATTTGCTAGATAAAGAGGCAGTGGTCGGTGGGCGCAGTGCCTCTTTTTGTTGCAAGGCAACAGATATCTGCTCCAGGTGTTCTGCCTGTGTAGTTCTTGGTAAGGTTAAGGAAGCGGTAACTCATCCTCGAATTAAGCTCCTGACCAATTCCACCATGAAAAAACTTAGCGGCGAGCTGGGCAATTTTCGCGTTGAGATAGAGCAACAACCTCGGTATGTCGATGAAGAGAGATGCATAGCTTGTGGTCTTTGCACTGAGGTCTGCCCTGTTGATCCCAAGGCGATCTATCCACCCTTTGCTGAAGCGACACCTTTCTCCTATATTCTCGACAAAGGACGTTGCCTGCGTTTTAAAGGGGAGAGATGTGATCTCTGCCGGACGAGCTGCCCTACTAAAGCTATCGAGTTCGATCTCAAGCCAAAAGAGCAGGAATTGCGTGTCGATGCCATCATTGTCGCCACTGGTTTTGATGTTTTTGATGCCAGAGAGAAGGGCTCCTTGGGTTACGGCAGATATACTAATGTCTTAACCGGTCTTGACCTGGAGCATGTTTTCACTCGTGACGGATATCTTAGACTTCCCACAAATGGTAGGGAACCCCAAAACATTGCCTTTATTCAATGTGTTGGCTCCAGGGATAAGGATCATGAGTATTGTTCGCAGGTCTGCTGCAAATATGCCATGAAACTCGCCGGGCTTATCAAATATCAGAATCCTGATGCGCGGGTGACCATCTTTTACATTGACTTGCAGACTGCCGGGAAAGGTTTTGCTCAATTCTATGAAGAATATAAGGAAAGTATACGATTTGTCAGAGGAGTGCCAGTCGAGATCTTGCAAACTGTATCCGGTGAGCTTGAAGTAAGGTTTGAGGATATCTCTCAAGGTAAAGTCTGTCGGGATACCTTTGACCTTGTGGTCCTTTCCGTGGGTATTTCACCCGGAAAGAACACCTGGGATTTAGCCAGGATTCTGGGCATAAATTTGGCTGACAACGGATTCTTTGATAAGAAGGATTCCCTCAGTTGCAATGAAACCAATGTTGATGGCATTTTCCTCGCCGGAACTTGTCAGGGGCCTAAAGATATACCCGATTCCATCGCTCATGGAATAGCAGCAGCGTCCAAAACAATGCGAGTGCTAGCTGAATCTGCGAGCCAGAGGCGAGGTCATTAAGGGAAACGTTGAATGGAAACAAAAATAGGCGTTTTTCTCTGCAATTGCGGAGAGGCTATAAAGAATATTGATTTTGACGCCGCTGTCAAAGAGATAGCGAAATTCCCTGGTGTCACCTGTGTCAATTTGAGTTCCGACCTTTGTCTTGAAGAAGGAAAGAAGAAGATGATTTCCTGTATAAGGGAGGAGAATCTAGAGAGGGTTGTTGTTGCTGCTTGTTCTCCGGAGTTCCATGAACATGCTTTTGGGGAGGTATTGGAAAAGGCCGGGCTGAACGGTCGTCTCCTTTCTATGGCGAATATCAGAGAGCAATGCTCCTGGGCTCATGATGGGGACGTCACAGGGAAGGCTGTGGAACTTGTAAAAATGGCAGTAAACAGAGTTCGGTTGCTCCAGCCGATGGAGATGAAAGAGTTGCCTGTGAACAACGAGGTTCTCGTGGTCGGTGGCGGATTCTCGGCAATTAACACGGCTCTCCAGCTTTCTCGAGTTGGCTTGCGGACAACCTTGTTGGAGAAAGAGGCGGCTCTGGGAACTGGGACTGAGGAACTGGAAAGCTTATGTGGTTTTGACACAAGCTCAATGGTAAGTGCAGTAGAGGCAGATAAGAACATCAAGGTTCTCACCTCTGCCCGGGTGATGGAGGTAGATGGGAAGATAGGAGATTTTAGCGTAAGGATCAGACAAGAAGGAGGGGAAATTCTCCGCAAATATGGAGCGATAGTTCTTGCCACCGGGCATCAAACCGAGCTTGCTTTAGATTGTGAACTGAAGCTTGGCCTTAGCATTGTGTCACAAGAGGAGTTCTGCCGCATGCTTGGGAACCCGAGTCTGGAAACGGAACCTAAAACCATAGGTTTCATATTCGATTTTTGCGATGAGAATTCTCGCTTTCCCACACTGGCTACTCTGAATAACGCTTTGGCAGCCAAGAGAAGGTGGGGCAGCGAGGTTTACGTCTTTTACAAAAGCGTCAAAGTGGATAGCGAAGGGGCGGAAATACTTTACCAGGAAGCGAGGGACTGCGGAGTGGTGTTCTTGAAGTCTGAGGTCCCGCCGAGGATTGATGTTGATAATGGGCAGGTGAAGATCAAGGCTAAAGATGTTTTTCTCGGGGAAGATATAATCCTGGTCTGTGACGTTCTGGTGGCTGAGGAACTTCATCTTCCAACCGAAGAGACTGCGAATTTGAGTTCCTTGCTGAATATCAGGAGAGACTCCAGAGGCTTTTGCCAGGAGGAAAATGTGCACCTCTATCCCGTTGCCTCAGAGAAGAAGGGGATATTTTTTGTCGGTGGCTGTCGGGGTGACTTGGATCTGGGGCGGGTATTGACAGATATTTCCAGCGTGGTCATGAACGTCTACGAACTTTTGTCTTCAGGGAAAATTCTGGTGGAGGCAGAGAAAGTGGAAGCTGATCCTCAAAAGTGTGTGGCGTGCCTTACTTGTATTCGTGTCTGTCCGCATGGTGCTATCCAATTAGTTCGAATAAATGGTGGTAAAGAAGTGGCTGGAATTTCAGACCTCGCCTGCTATGCTTGTGGTATTTGTGCCGCTATATGTCCGGCCAAGGCAATAAACTTTCAGAGTTATAGAGATGAGGAGATTTTGGCCCAAATTGAGGCTATATGAGAATCATGAACGGGCACATTGTAGCTTTTTGTTGCGAACATTCTGCTTATCCTGCTGCTGACTCGGCAGGGAGATTAGGGCTTCACTACCCGGAGAATGTGCGGGTAATCCGGGTTCCTTGTGCGGGTCGAGTGGATTTGATTCATATTCTGAAAGCTTTTGAGAATGGTGCCGCGGCAGTGCTGGTGATGGGATGTGAGGATGGGGCTTGCCATCATATCACCGGAAACACAAGAGCAAAGGAAAGGGTGAAATATTCCGAGATACTCTTGAAAGAGGTCAACATAGATGGTGGACGTGTGAGAATGTTCAACCTTAGCCCGAATGCGCCCCATAAGTTCGTTAGAGCAGTAAATGAGATGACCAGGATAACAAAAGAGTCCGGGAGGTAAGATGATAATCGCTGAACGAAAACCCATGGAAGAAATCAAGCAATTAATTGTCCCCTACAGGAAAGTGCTTGTGGCGGGCTGTGGAACCTGCGTTGCCGTTTGTTGGGCTGGTGGAGAGAAAGAGGTGGGGATACTTGCCTCACAACTCAGGCTAGCTCGAAGTGTGGAAAGGAACGAGATTTCGATTCTTGAGGCTACAGTGGAGAGACAATGCGAAAGGGAAATGGTAGCAGAGATTAAGGATAAGGTTGCCGAAGCTGAAGCAGTTATCTCCTTGGCCTGCGGGTCGGGAGTGCAAACTATGGCTGAGATGTTTGAGGACAAGCCGGTGTTCCCGGGAGTTAACACCACCTTTATCGGGATGCCGGAGAGAGAAGGGCTTTGGGTGGAAATGTGTGGTGCCTGCGGTGATTGTTTTCTGGATCGAACGGGAGGTGTTTGCCCTATAGTTCGTTGTGCCAAAGGGCTTCTTAATGGCCCCTGTGGTGGTACGAGAAAGGGAGGAAAGTGCGAAATAGACCCGGAGAAGGATTGTGCCTGGGTTCTGATTTATCGCAGGCTGGAAAAGCAAGGTAGGCTTGATCTGATGCGGAATTACTACGCGCCGAAGAATTATCGGGCGGTAAAAAGACCCGGCAAAGTCCAGGCGGCGAAAGCTTAAGGGGGTGAAGGATGGCAAAACCTTTTAGGGATATTCTTAAAACAAAAGACTTCGTTGTAACAGCCGAGGTGGGGCCGGTAAAAGGCTCCAACGTGTCAAAGGCCATAGAGCATATTGAGCTTCTCAGGGATAAGGTGGATGGTCTGAATGTGACTGATAATCAAAGCTCCGTGATGCGCTATCCCTCCTTGGGAATTTGCCTCTTGATCAAAGAACATGGTGGTGAACCAGTATTTCAGGTAACTTGTCGAGATAGGAACCGTCTGGCAATTCAAGCAGATCTCCTGTTCGCTTACTCTCGGGGAGTAAATAATATTCTTTGCCTTACCGGTGATTCCATTGATGTTGGTGACCATAAGGAAGCCAAGCAAGTGTTCGACCTCGACTCGGTGCAGCTCATCCATCTTGTTCACACCCTGAACTCCGGCAAAGACATGGCGGGCAATGAACTTGATGGAGGCATTGACTTCTGTATTGGAACAACGGGTACCCCTTCAGCCGATCCCCTCGAGCCGCAGCTTATCAAGGTTGAAAAGAAACTCAAGGCAGGGGTGAACTTCATTCAGACGCAGGCGGTTTATGAACTTGATGAACTAAAGAGATTCGTGGAGTTCGTCCGTAATATGGATGAAGAGGTCAAAATCCTTGGTGGGATAGTACCTGTTGTCGGCGCAAAGATGGCTGCGTACATGAATGAGAACGTACCGGGTGTCTTTATACCCCAACGTATCATCGATGAACTGGCTCAAGCTCCGAAGGGAACGGGGGTCGCCAAGGGAATAGAAATAGCTGCCCGGATGATAAAGCAAATAAAAGAGGAAAAAATCTGTGATGGAGTGCACATTATGTTTATCGGACGGGAGGAAAAAGTTCCCGAGATACTGGGAGCCGCTGGACTACTTTAAGATTCCTCCCCCGAGTGGGAATTAAGGAGGCGAAAATGACTGTAGCTTTGAGTGAACTGGATACCAAATTCAAGTACGATGTTGCCAATGAGCCAGGCGGAGAAAACATTAAACTTTGTTTCGCCTGTGGCCTCTGCACTGCAAGTTGCCCTGTTGCTGATATTGACCAGAAATTCAATCCCCGCCGGATAATTCGTATGGTGCTCCTGGGGATGAGGAAAGAAGTCCTTTCCTCAGACACTATCTGGTTCTGCATCCAGTGCTATAACTGTCAGGGACACTGTCCTCAGAATGTTGATTTTGCCGATATCATGAAGGCTCTAAGAAGCATAGCAGTCAGAGAAGGACACGTCGCCCCGTCTTTTGTGGAAAAGATAAAGGAAATCGATGTCTTCTGCCAGAAACTACGCCATGAGATGGTGAGTGAAATTGTTGACTCGCGGTCTCGAGGAACGGAGGTAGAGCCTTCCGGGCTTGCTATGGAGGCATTGAAGAGACTGTAATTAATATAAAGGTGTCATTATTATGGAAAAACAAAGCGGAAACGGCAAAATAGGGGCAGTCCTTGTCGTAGGTGGGGGTGTAGGAGGGATTCAAGCAGCTTTGGACCTTGCTGAATCCGGATATTACGTCTACCTTGTAGAAAAGTCGCCTTCTATTGGGGGCGTAATGGCTCAGCTTGATAAGACTTTCCCCACCAATGATTGTTCCATGTGCATTCTCTCTCCAAAATTGGTGGAGGTTGCCTCGCATCAGAACGTCCGTCTCCTTACTTACACAGAGATAAAGAGTATTAATGGTGAGGCGGGGAATTTCAATGTGAAGCTGCGCAAAAAGGCAACTTATGTTGATTGGGAGAAGTGCACTGGCTGTGGGGTATGCAGTGAATGGTGTCCAGTAGTGATGAAAAGCGAATTCAACACGGGACTAGGGCCCCGCCGTGCCATCTATACGCCTTTTCCTCAAGCAGTTCCTAAAAAGTATGTGATTGATAAGGAAGAAGAGCGCCTTTGTCACGCTGCCTGTCGTGATGCCTGCCCTCTCCATATGAACGTTCCTGGCTACATCAAGCTGATAGCTGAAGGGCAGGATGAAGAAGCCTATGGGCTCATCAGGGCAACTAACCCGCTCCCCGCTATTTGTGGGCGAATATGCTACGCTCCCTGTCAGGAAGCTTGTAATCGCGGTCAGATTGATGAGCCACTGGCCATACGGGACCTCAAGAGATTTGTGACTGACTATTCCGATATAGAAAAGCTTGAGGTGCCCACTGTTGAACCCAGTGGGAAGAGCGTTGCCATAATAGGGGCAGGACCAGCAGGCCTGGTCGCAGCTCATGACCTCGCTCTTAAGGGACATAAAGCAGTTATTTTTGAAGCTCTTCCCAAGCCGGGCGGTATGCTCCAGGTTGGAATACCCGAATATCGCCTGCCCAAGGAACTTGTCCGTAAGGAGATTGAATATATAACGAAGCTTGGCGTTGAGATAAAGACCGGCGTTGAGATCGGTAAGCACATTTCTCTGGGCGAGCTTAGAAGAGAATTCAACGCTATCTTTCTTGGTATTGGCGCTCATCAAGGAATGGAGCTAAAAGTTCCCGGGGAAGACCTTCCCGGCGTCGTGCAAGGGGTTGAGTTTCTACGCAATGTGAACCTTGGTAAGAAAGTAAGAGTGGGCCGAAAAGTTGCTGTCATCGGTGGCGGAAATACGGCGCTCGATTGTGCCCGGACAGCCAAGCGTCTGGGGGCTGAAGAGGTTACGATCCTCTATCGCCGTACCAGAGCAGAGATGCCAGCGTCTGTAGAAGAGATTGATGCTGCAGAGGCAGAGGGCATCAAGATTGAGTTTCTTGTTGCTCCTGGCCGTTTTGTCGGGAATAAGAGGCTCTCTAAAATTGAACTTATCAGGATGAAGCTCGGCGCTCCCGATGCCTCGGGACGCCCTCGACCAGTACCTGTTGCAGGCTCCGAATTTGAACTTTCTGTAAATAGTGTTATAGCTGCTCTGGGACAGGCGGCGAAAACTGATTTTGTTAAAGAACTGTGTATTTCGCTCTCCAAGCGCGGAACCATAGAAGTGAACCCCGGTACCGGTGCAACCAATATCGAGGGTGTTTTTGCCGGCGGGGATGCGGTAACCGGTCCAGCCTTCGTAGTGGACGCAATGGCGGCAGGCAGGCGGGCTGCCCGCTCCATAGATGCATTCCTGCGTGGCATTCCTTTGCCGGTAGAAGAAAGGGCGGAACCCCAGAAGCTGACGGCCGAGGAAATCCAGAGGTTGAAGAATCGGTTTGGTGAGAGTTCACAGCATAAAATGGCGGAAGTCCCCGTTGAACAAAGGGGAGGTTTTGGCGAGGTCACGTTGGGTTACTCGACACAGGAAGCGTGTAAGGAAGCGGAACGATGTCTTGCCGGGCAGGTCACAGGATGCATCCAATGTCTGGAGTGTGTTGATAGATGTGAAGCCAAGGCTATTGACCATTCCATGAAAGACACGTTTGAGGAAGTGAAAGTAGGAGCAGTTGTCTTCGCCGGAGGATATGAATGCTATAACCCTAGTGAACTTTATGAGCTTGGTTATGGGAGACTTCCCAACGTGGTCACAAGTATCGAATTCGAGCGTATATTAAGCGCCTCTGGGCCCTTCCAGGGCGTCTTGCAGCGGCTCTCTGACGGGGTTCCTCCACAGAAAATAGCTTTCATTCAATGTGTAGGCTCAAGAGACGCCAAGCACAACAGACCCTACTGCTCTTCCGTGTGCTGCACTTATGCCATCAAGGAAGCTATGATTGCCAAGGAGCATAGTACTGTTCCCCTGGATGTAACTATCTTCTTCATGGACCTCAGGACTTATGGCAAGGATTTCGATAGATATTATGAGCGTGCCAGGGACGAAATCGGTGTGCGGTTCGTCAGGTCGAAGGTTTACAGCGTTGAAGCAGTAGATAGCACGGGTGACCTGGTAGTCAAATTTACTACCGAGGATGGTGCAATAAAGAGAGAGAAATTCAGCATGGTGGTACTTTCTGTGGGTTTCCAGTCTTCTCCGGAATTAGTTAAGCTCGCTAAGCAGGTTGGAATCCAGCTTAATCCTTATGGATTTTGTCAAACCAAGCCTTTCTCACCGGTGGAGACCTCCAAGCCCGGGATATTCGTCTGCGGAGCTTTTTCGGCGCCTAAGGATATCCCCGAGACAGTGATGCAGGCGAGCGGCGCTGCCGGTGAGATTTCTGCTTTTCTGGCCTCGGCAAGGAATACTCTGACCAAAGAAAGAGTGTACCCGCCGGAAAAAGATGTGGCGGGAGAAGAGCCAAGAATCGGGGTCTTCATCTGCCACTGCGGAATCAACATCGGCGGGTATGTAAATGTCCCTGACGCCACTGAATTTGCCAAGACCTTGCCCAATGTGGTCTATGCTGAAAGAAATCTTTTCACCTGTTCTCAAGATACTCAAGAGAGGATAAAGAAGGTAATTGAGGAGTACAAGCTTAATCGGGTCGTTGTGGCATCTTGTACCCCCAGGACTCACGAACCTTTGTTCCGGGAAACAATCAGAAAGGCTGGGCTCAATCCGTATCTTTTTGAGATGGCGAATATTCGAGACCAGTGCTCCTGGGTACATATGCGTGAGCCGGATAAGGCAACCGAGAAGGCAAAAGACCTAATAAGAATGGCGGTAGCCAAAGCCAGGCTGATTGAGCCCCTGAAGCCTTTGTCTCTTCCGGTTAATCGTTCTGCATTAGTTATCGGAGGTGGGGTAGCCGGAATGACCAGCGCCCTAACATTAGCAGAGCAGGGATTCGAGGTTCATCTTATCGAGAGGAGCAACGTGCTTGGTGGGGTAGCCAGAAGGATACATTACAATCTTGACGGTGAGGACGTCCAGCAGTTTCTTGGCCAGCTCATCAAGAAAGTCCAGAAACACCCCAAGATTAGAGTATATACTGATACCTGGATTGTGGATGTCCATGGGTATGTCGGCAACTTCACGACAGAAATAATGAGGTACCGTGGTAGGGTTATAGAAAAGATAGACCATGGTGTGACCATAATTGCCACCGGAGCCGAAGAATATAAGCCGGATGAATATCTCTGGGGCAGAGACCCCCGGGTGCTTACTCAACTTGAACTCGAGGAAGAAATAGTAAAGAAGAACCCGGATATGATCAACTGTGACAACCTGGTAATGATTCAGTGCGTAGGTTGTCGAAATGACGAACGGCCTTACTGCTCCAGGGTGTGCTGCAATGAGGCAATTAAGAATGCGTTGAAACTGAGAGAGATGAAACCTGATATGAACATTTATATCCTTTACCGGGATATGAGGACATACGGATTTTATGAGGAGTATTATGAAGAGGCAAGGCGGAAAGGGATTATCTTTCTGCATTTCGATTTGGAAGATAAACCTCGGGTAAGACAGGAGAGAAAAGGTGGGCAGCTTCTGCTCAGGGTGCAGGTTAAGGATAAAGTACTTGGCGACGAGATAGTTATTGATGCTGACTTCCTTGTCCTGAGTGTGGCAATGGTCTCTTCACCGGATGTGAGGGAGCTTGCGATGCTCTACAAGGTGCCCGTGAATGAAGATGGCTTCTTCTTGGAAGCGCATGTCAAACTTCGTCCTGTGGACTTTGCCACTGAAGGGGTCTTTGTCTGTGGGCTGGCTCACGCGCCAAAATCCCTTGAGGAAAGCATTGCCCAGGCGAAAGCTGCTGCTTCTCGCGCTACTACCATATTGGTTAAGGATGCCATAATTGGCGAAGGAATCGTCGCTTCCGTGAACGAGGAACTATGTAGTGGTTGTGGCGTATGCGAGGTCCTCTGCCCTTATGGGGCGATAGCTGTGGATCGAGAAAAGGGAGTTTCTGCTGTAAACGAAGCTCTTTGCAAGGGCTGTGGCACTTGTTGTGCCGCCTGTCCCTCGGGCGCTGTTCAGCAGAGAGGATTTACGAGGCAAGAAATCTCGGCAATGCTCAGCGCTGCCTTAGCGGGAGTATAAAAAATACTAAGCACTTTGGTATTTGAATTTAGAGATTTGAATTTGCTTGGAGCTTGGAATTTGGAATTTAGGATTTCTCCGAAGGAGTTAGATGGATAGCTTTGAGCCCAGAATTGTTGGCTTCTGCTGCAATTGGTGTGCCTATGCCGGTGCTGATCTTGCCGGGATAAGCCGGTTCCAGTATCCACCCAATTTGAGAATGATAAGGCTAATGTGTTCTGGAGCGGTAGCTCCTGTGTATATCCTGGAAGCCTTTCAACTAGGAGCCGATGGTGTTTTTATAGGGGGATGTCACCCTAGAGATTGCCATTATCTGGAGGGGAATTACAAGACATTGAGGAGAATTTTGCTTCTCAAGAAACTGTTGCCTCAGCTTGGAATTGAGCCCGAAAGGCTAAAGTTGGAATGGGTTTCCGCTGCCGAGGGGCAGATATTTGCTCAGGTTGTCACTGATTTCATCTCAGAAGTCAAGAAACTCGGCCCCAGTCCCTTGAAGGGTGAGGCTCATGAGCTAGCCAAAGTTACCCATCAGGCTGAGGCATCCGGTGTCCAGGCTCATAAATGACACTGATTATCTTTGGGCAGTCATCTCTTCTCGATTGCCAGCCTTCTTGCCCTCTCCAGGTCAGCCGGGCTATTTATATTGAAAAAGCTTAAGTGCTCCGGGTCAAAGCTGTTTATCTTGGCCTCTGCAATGTACTTCACATTGACCGTATCAAAAAGCTTGTAAATTTTCAGTTCATTTTGCTGCAGCAATTCTAGGATGGGGGCCAAGCAATTATTGGAATAGACTGCGCACAGGGGCTCCACTTTCCTTCTTATTCGAGGAACAACAACATCAAATGTTGAAGGGATTTGAGTCATATATTCAAGTAAGTCCACGCTTAGAAAGGGTGTATCGCAGCCGACAACGATAACCCGCGAACTTGACGAGGCTATTAAACCTGAGTAGATGCCCACCAGCGGACCCTTTCCTGGATAAACATCGGCTACAGTTCTTATCCTGACGGCGGAGGAGCAGGGAATTGCTTCGCCATGGGCAGTTACCATGATGATTTCCGTGCTGAGGCGAGCCAGGCGGTCAACTACCCACTGGATAAGGCTCTTACCCTCAATAACCTGGAGAGCCTTGCTTTGGCCAAGCCTCAAACTTTTGCCACCGGCGAGAATAACAGAAGTCATGCCCAAACGCTTGAAATAAGAAGCTACGTTAGCATATTGGACAAAGCCAGGCAACCCTTTTTGCACTTTGTTTTGGTGCCCGGGTTGGTGTCGGCTGGAAATCGGAATCAGTTTTGCTTAATCTTCAGGTAATAATGAAGAAATTCATAAGAGTTTCTATCAAGCCTATTGACTTTTTTGTGGGCATAGGTCAATAATATATCGTAATGCGAGGTAATTAGTAACGCGAGGTACTGCGATACGAAAACCTCTAATACGAAAGAAAAGGAGGTGTACAAGTAAGCCGGCGAAGTTTAGTTTCTATGAATCTGCTCAGGGCAGATCAAGCTGGAGGCTGATAAGCTTCTGACGGGTACATCGTTGCCGGTTTCCGGTACGTGTTACAAGTGTGAAATCAGCGTGAGGAACGGCACAGAGCCCTGAAAGAAGGATGCTGCCTCAGCGACTATCGAAGACAAAGTCCAGCCAGCTTTGTCTTTGAAATATCAAATATAGGAGGATAACATGGCTTCAAAAACAAAGGGAGGCCTAGGTTTCATTGGTTTCTGGGCATTCATCATTGGTTTTGTTCTTGCCGTCATTGCAGGCCTACTGTGGCCTCAGAACGTAACCATCATCCTAATACTGGTAATATTGGGCATAATAATCGGTTTTCTAAACATAACGTCGAAAGAGTTTATGCTCTTTTTGCTAGCTGTAATAGCTCTGGTCGTCGTGGGTAACGTATTTACCCCTCTTACAATATTGAATTTGGGTGAAAAGCTGGGCAACATACTCAGCTACATTGCAATCCTGGTGTCACCAGCTGCTATTATCGCTGCAATAAAAGCTCTGTGGGCGGTTGGTAAGCCTGGAGAGTAGACGGCAAGAAACATTCTCAGCTGCTAAAACAGCGTAGACTCCCCACACCTTATATAGGCTTCTAGCTAGTTAAGGTGTGGGGGGTATCCTGTTCATCTATGTGTCCTCTTCAGTACCTGAGTGACACATCATCTTTTTGCTCTTGTTTTGCCCGTAAGGCTGGTTAAATGTTGGCATTGTGGAAGAATTTGCGATAGAGTTAACGGAATGTGAAAATCCTGGGTATTGAAACCTCTTGTGATGAAACTGGCGCTGCCATAGTGGAGGACGGCAGCAGGATTATCTCCAATGTTGTGGCTTCACAGATAGACATTCATGCGCGTTATGGCGGCATAGTCCCCGAAGTTGCCTCTAGGCAACATGTGCTCACTATTATCCCAGTTATCAGCCAGGCCATGACCAAAGTCTCCTGGCAGGATATCAACGGCATTGCTGTGACCTTCGGTCCTGGGCTGGCCGGCTCGCTGTTGGTCGGCGTCAACGTGGCCAAGGCAATTGCCTTAGCCAGAAAATTACCTCTTACCGGGGTTAATCATCTTGAGGCACATATCTATGCTAATTGGCTGGATTCCTCCCGACTTGATGAAAAAGATAAGGTGAAATTCCCCTGCCTTTGCCTCGTTGTCTCCGGTGGACATAGCGACCTAGTATTGATGAGGGGACATGGGCAATTTGAAAAGTTAGGGCGGACGCGTGATGACGCTGCCGGCGAAGCCTTTGACAAAGCCGCTAGAATCCTGGGCTTGGGCTACCCCGGGGGTCCAGCTATTGAACAGGCAAGCCTCTCTGGAATTCCTGGCTTACCTCTTCCCCGAGCCTGGCTCAAGGAGAGCCACGATTTCAGCTTCAGTGGCTTAAAAACTGCCTTGTGGCATCTTGTTCAGAAGGGTGGAATCTCAGTGGCCGATGCCGCAGCCAGCTTCCAGTTAGCTGTAGCTGATGTTTTGGTGGCCAAGACAATTGAAGCCGCGAGACAATTGAATGTGGAGCAAATTCTACTGAGCGGTGGAGTAGCAGCCAATAGGATGTTGACCCGGCATTTCCTCGTCAGCTCGCCAGTGCCGGTTCTTATTCCCCCTCCCCAGTTATGTACCGATAATGCTGCTATGGTGGCGGCTTGTGGCTATTATCATCTCCAGGCGGGCAAGATAAGCGATTATGACCTGGATGTAGTGGCCAGCCTCAGTCTTGGTTGACTCCTTCAGTAGCTCTCTGAAAGGTCTCGTTTTTCAGGTTGACTAATAGAACCCAATTATGAAGTTTTTGTACCAGGACTATTTGGCTATCTTTCACTTTATTCAACTAGATTCATCTTAGCTTTACATCTGGGGTGAAAAATGCCTCTCCTTAGGACTTTTGGGCTATGGCCAGAAAACCTTGATGCCGAGGTGCAGGACTTTTGGGTCATAGACAGGCTATAGAACTTCTACTAAGATTTTAATAGTGAAGGTGATAACCAATCAAAGGAGTGAGAAATTGGAGATGGAAGTAAAATGCCTCTATGATGATGTCATGACTCTTAGGATGGCAATCGAGGAGGCGATAATAAAGGGGCAAAAATCCTGGGGTGACCTTGCTGATACTCCTGGGTCCGGCCTGGTTTTCAACGGGGACCTTGCCCTCACTTGTGTGAACGCAGGTTCAGGGGTTGTCGGCTGGGTCGATGATTTCTAGGCTTGGACCTGAGGTTGTCTCAACAAGCTGGCAGACAGTGTAAGTATCTTCGTCCAGTGGCTCATCCTTCAGACAACACAGGTTCTGGGTGACGCTTCTGGATGGCTGCGGACTTCGAGTCGCCTGATTGCCTGTGACAGGCTCGCATTTAGCCATCGGGCCAGGCTGGCAATAGCCAGCAGACTACCTTCAGTTTCTTTCTGTGGGATGAGACAAGATTGGGCTGGTTAGGACGTAGTCAGGATGGTGAGGTCGTATTTTTGAGTGTGCGTCTAGACAGCGTTGTATCCTGCGTCGAGCGCTTGCTCGTTCACTGTGATGAGCTTGGTGTTACCCTTGTGGCTAAGCATTTTGACCATCGTTGCCTTGACCACTTCTAGCGGGATTATCTCCGTAGCCCTGATCAGGGTGCCCAGTGCCACCATGTTTGCTGCCCTGAGGTTGCCCAGCGAGAGAGCGATATCGTTTGCCGGCACGCTCAGCCCCCGCACATCGTTGCGTTCTATCGGGCGGGCGATGAGTGAAGAGTTAACGACTATCGTTCCGGCGTCAATCACAGTGCTTTCAAATCTGTCGAGAGAAGGAAGATTCATGGCGACCAGTGCAGTCGGGTTGTCCACTACAGGTGAGCCGATTGGCTCGGTGGAGAGAACTACCGTGCAGTTTGCCGTCCCTCCTCTCATCTCCGGGCCGTAGGATGGAAGCCAGGTGACGTGTAGTCCATAGTCTGCGCCTGCCTGAGCGAGGAGCTTTCCTGCCAGGATCACCCCTTGTCCGCCAAAGCCAGCAAATACAAATGATTTGTCCATGCTAGCCCCTGTCCACGAGGTCGCCAAGCGGGAATACCTTGACCACTTCATTTGCCAGCCGATTATTGGTCTCAACTGGGCTCATTCGCCAATTGGTGGGGCAATTAGTGAGGATCTCCACGAGCGAGTATCCCTTGCCCTCGACCTGGTATTGAAACGCCTTCTTGATGGCGCGACTTGCTGTCAGTATTCGCTTCTGATCGTAGAGCGCCTGGCGGGTGACATAGACCGGGGCAACAAGCTGGGCAATCATCTCGGAGAAGCGAATCGGATAGCCGGCTCGCTGAGCATTCCTCCCGTCGGGACAACTGGTTGCCCACTGCCCGATGAGAGTAGTGGGCGCCATCTGCCCTCCGGTCATCCCGTAGATTTGGTTGTTGATGAAAACTACGGTGATATTCTCTCCCCGATTGGCGGTATGGATTGATTCTGCTGTTCCGATGGCGGCGATGTCGCCATCGCCCTGATAGGTGAAAACAATCAGGCTTGGGTTGACTCGCTTAATCCCAGTGGCCACCGCGGAAGCCCGACCGTGAGAGGCCTGGATGCCATCGCAGCGGAACCATTCGTACATGCTAACTGAACAGCCAACGGGCGCAACGAGTATGGTGCGTTCCTGGATACCGAGCTCGTCGATAGTATGGGCGATGATTCTGGCGACCAGACCATGATGGCAACCGGGACAATAGCTGAACTGCGAACCAGTGAGGCTCCGTGGTCGCTCGAAGACCTTGACCATATTCTCTGGGTTAATTGACATACTGCTTCGCCTCCCTCAGGATCTCCTTAGGGGTGGGCACCAGTCCACCGAGCTTGCCGTAGAACGGGGTCTTAGCCCGGTCAGCTACTGCGAGGCGCACATCCTCTACCATCTGGCCAGCGCTCATCTCTACGGTAAGGATGGCGTTGACGCGGTGGGACAGTGCGCGCAGTGGGGCATAGGGGAACGGCCACAAGGTGATGGGTTGTAGCAGGCCGAGCTTGATTCCTTCGCTTCTAGCCATGCTGACTGCGGTCCTGGCAATTCGCGCCACTGTGCCATGGGCAACTATGACAACGGTGGCGTCAGAAGTCTCAGTCTCTCTGTATCGTACCTCTTGCTCCTCTATCTTGTGGTAGCGGTCCTGGCGTTCAGTATTGATGGCGCTCAAGTCTCTAGGGTCCATGGCAAAACTGGTAATGGCATTGGCTCCGCGTCCCCGGGCACCGGTGAGAGCCCAGTGCTTGGCGGGCAAAGTGGCCGGATCAATTGGCTCGGGGAGCGCAACAGGCTCCATCATCTGACCAAGCATGCCATCGGTCAAGACCATCACCGGAACACGGTATTGGTCTGCCAGCTCAAACGCCAGCATCACGAGGTCGGTTGCCTCCGCGATGGTTGCCGGGCCGAGGACAATCATGCGATAGTCGCCGTGTCCTCCTCCCTTGGTCGCCTGGAAGTAGTCTCCCTGGGATGGGGCGATGTTGCCCAACCCGGGACCGCCACGTACCACATTGATGATGACGCAGGGCAGGTCAGCGGCGGCAAGATAGGAAATTCCCTCCATCTTGAGGCTTATGCCTGGACTCGAAGACGATGTCATGGTGCGCACGCCTGCCGCCGATGCGCCGTAACACATGTTTATCGCTGCCACTTCGCTCTCCGCCTGGACGAAGGCACCGCCTACCACGGGCATGCGAGCCGCCATATATTCAAGTATCTCGTTTTGGGGAGTGATGGGGTAACCGAAGTAAGCCCGGCAGCCAGCGCAAATAGCTGCCTCAGCCATAGCCTCATTTCCTGTCGTCAGGACTTTGTCTATGGTATCACTTCCTTTGCTGTGGTTTTTTCTCTCGATAAACTTCAATTGCTACATCGGGACATGTCTGGGCACAGAAGGCACACCCGATGCAGCGTTCAGGGTTTTTCATACAAACAACATTATATCCGTTTCGGTTATACTCGGCCGAATAGGCCAGTACATCCTCGGGACAGAAAGCCAGACACAGTCCGCAGCCTTTGCACCGTTCTCTATCGATTACTATGGTTCCTCTTGGCATACATCGGCCTTACTCGGGAGCACATTAAGGCTCTCTCATTGTTCCCCGATCTCGCCGGATGCGAATCCGCACAGGATCCATATTAAGTCTAGGTCGTTTTTGGGAGTTTGTCAATGCTGGCGAGCTGCTGTCACGATGCGGCAAAGGTACATGCTTCCGGATATCCGTCGTCCTCTGAACGTGAGGCCTGGCGTTCCGGAGCAGATGCCAGCGCAATGAAATCCAGCTAGATGGAACTTACGAATCAGCCTATGAATGCCCGCCATTTGCTTCACTGGTGGTCTCCAACCCCCTTCACTGCTCGGTTGCTGGCTTTGCTGCCTTCTTAGCCTCTTGTATTCTGTCTTCAGCCAGCCTCATAGCAATGGCATAAGGTGTTATCCTTTCTTTCCGCGAGACCTCGACTATCTTCTTGCCTCGGTCATAGATTTTCTTCACATCGGCGATAGCTCTTTCTGCAGAATATCCTCTGGGATGGAACTCATGCGCAATGTTGATTACCCCTCCGGCGTTTATCCAGAATTCAGGGGCGTGGAGGATTCCCTTGTCCTGCAGCATTGTTGCATGTTTTGCGGGTTCCCACAGCTGAGCGTTGGCCGCTCCGCCAGTGATGCGGCATTTGAGTCTTGGGATGGTGTTATCGTTGAGTATCCCACCCAGCGCATTGGGCGAGAATATGTCGCACTTCTGGTCGTATATTTCATCCGGGGAAACTAGTTTGGCACCTACTTCTCTGGCTATTTTCTCAGCGCCTGTCTGGTTCACGTCTGAAGCAACAAGTATTGCTCCCTCGCTGACTAAGTCCCGGGCCAGATTGCTGCCGACTTTTCCGGCAATCCCCTGAAGGGCGATGGTTTTGCCCCGAAACGAGTCAGTGTCATATACTGATTCCAGGCAAGCTCTCAGCCCACAGACGACTCCTATGGCTGTTGACGGTGAGGCATCACCGCTGCCACCCATTTCCTTTGGCAAGCCGGCTGCCCATTTCGTTACTTCTTTCATTATTACTACATCCCCAAGAGAGGTTCCCACATCGACCGCAGTCACAAATCGGCCGCCGAGGCTGTTTATGAGTTCGGCATAAGCTCTTAGCTGTTCTCTTCTTTTGTCTTTGTCTTGCGTGGGCTGGCCTCTGATGACTGCCTTGCCACCACCAAAGCTGACGCCACTTCTCGCCATTTCAGTACCTTCACCCAGAGCCAGGGCTAGCTTGTAGGTCATGTCTCTGGCCAGCCGTTGATTATCAACGAGAGCTTCAACCCTGGTAGGAAAGGCATGCCATCTTGTGCCGCCTAGAGCCGGACCCAGCGTGGTGTTGTGAATAACGACACTAGCTTCAAGGCCCGTCTTCGTATCATTCCAGATGATGATTTGCTCAAACGCTTGCTTTGATTCCAGGTATTCTAACAGTGTCTTTCCGAAGTCAGTCATCCATTACCTCCTTCTGCGGATCAAGAAAAAGAGTCTCCAAATTTGGAAACTCCTTGTCTGGATATCGTTACCGGGATGAAGACTAGCCCCACCCCGGTTCCTATACAAGCAACACGCACCTTTGAAACACCTCTTGGTTCGGCCGAATGCTATGCCAAGGAACCAGTGTGTCGTGAGTTCCCCTGACGGCACGCTACTCTCCAATTATATGATAACTGGTTTTTGGGAGTTTGTCACTATCCGGTAGACGTGCCTAACCAACCAGAGGATACTGTGCGCATCTTCCCTCATCGGCCTACCCTCTGGGCAAGGACGGTTATGTATTGTACTTCTTGAATCGAATTCCGGGGATACCATACCAATTAGGCCTACTACAGATTAGGTATTATGTCCGCGGAATAAATCTCACATAGCAGATGGCTGACGGACTGTTGCGAATACCAAACCTGGACAAGATAGCGTTTTGTTCAGTCCATAAGTGTCCGCTTTGTACTGATAATACTCGCCACAACTCCGGGATTAGCACGAGGATGCCTAGTTAACTAAGGGACACTGCGCGCACCTCCCCTCTCGACAGCAGTTCCTAAAGATGTGAATGAACCCTTGCTGATGGCAAGCAGTGAAATCAGGAAGCTCTTTGAGGCAGAGTTGCTTCGCCATGTGGCGTGTTATCTCATTCTCTGCTAGTTTGGGATAACTATTATAAAGCTCTATAGTTTTTTTCATTAATTCCGGCTCATTGAACACTTTCCCCCAGGAGAAAGCAAAGGGCAATATCACGTTTACGGCAATTTCACCTGCCTTGCTGTTTCCCAAAAGAGCCGATGTCTTTGTTTTGCTTCTGACATGGAAATCGAAATGGTCCCGCCAGTAGCCATCGCTAGCCACGGTCAGGCCGTTCTCCAGCACGCGGTGCCCGTTGGGCGAAGGTGCTTCCTTCACCAACTGCAGTATCCCGGTTAACAACTTTAACTCGCGGTAACGCTCGAGAAGGTAGCTCAGAGCGACAATACGTCGCACGGGAGAGTTGTTGGGGTATACGTGTGGAAAGTTCCAGTCACTTTCCCTCATGGTTTTAACTTCTTTACCCGCCCACTGCCATGTTTGCTCCAATTCCTGGACTTCCTTTTCTCTGACGAGGTTCCCTGGCCATCTTTGAGAAGGTAATAACCCCGCTGTGCCTAACAACAAAGCTTGCTTTAGGGCCAAGCCTTCTCTGAATGCGATGGAATTGAGGGACATTCTGTCAGCAAGTTCTTCAAAGGGCTTTGTGTTTTTAGCATAACCCAGAGCCCTCATCATGCCTCGGAAAAGCACCTGCCCTGCCTCCTCTTGCTTTAGCTCGGCTTGAAAATGTCTGGCCTTCTGCTTAAACCTTTGTTCACCGGCGGTGTTCAGAAGATTTCCCAAAGTTTGCCTATCCATGTGGTCCAGCATCTCGAAGCAGGGAAGCTGGCAAGGCAGCAAATAAGCTTGGTGCTGCAATGCCTTCGCCAAACATAGCACGGGAACTGACTTGCCGCTTTGTAGTAGGGTGGCTGCATTACAATCATGCCACATCACAACATGGAGGATAACATTATTGTATGCAACATCAGCATGGTGCTCATGGCTATACCAATCGCTGGATTTAATGTGAACCTCGACGTCCCCCTTCGCCAAGTGAGATTTATTTAGGATAACTACATCCCGAAAATCGGGGCCGTTGTCACCATTGGTCCTGCCAGGATAGATTACACTGACTGGCTCGTCTTCCGAGGAGGTCATCTCCTTTCCCACCACTTGTTGCCATATTAGAGATGCTTGCTTTTCAGAGAATTTTATCCGATTACGTGTAATCATGTCGCAAAAAAACTACTTGTCCCTGTGTATCAATTGTTTGAACCTTAGAGCATTGCTCACAATATTCCTCTTACTCTTGAGAAAACCGCAGGAGTCAACCTTAATTTGATTCATCGTGCTTCTTTCCGGATTGGTAGGTAAAACCACTACGCTCGGCAATTATGCTGAGCAACATAGCTGACGCTCCGCGGGGTCGATACATCCCCTTTTCCCATTCGCTGATAGTTTGCTGCCGCGTGCCTAATTCTTCGGCTAGCTTCATTTGAGTTAAGCTCAGATGTTGCCTCAGCGCCCTGACCTCTTCTTTACTCCATTGTCTCTTTCTCTTTTTTCTTTGCTCCATCGCTTAAAATCATACACGGTTTAGTGTAATAATTCAAGAAGAATTTGCCAAATTTCAGTAAAAACCTTTTGCTTTTTTGGTTTTTCCTGATATAATGAAAACTTAGCAATCTCAATGGCAGAGTGCTAAGATAAATATAAGAAAGGAGGGAATATGGCTAAAATTGAACCTTTGGGAGACAGGGTAGTGATAAGACCCACACCCCAGGAAGAAGTAAGCAAAGGGGGGATAGTCTTGCCCGATACAGCCAAGGAGAAGCCCCAGGAGGGGAAAATTATTGCTGTCGGTCCGGGCAGGTTGACTGAAGAAGGCAAGCGTATTGCTATGGATGTGAAGAAGGGCGATAAGGTTATCTACTCCAAATATGCGGGCACTGAGTTTAAGCTGGATGGCGAGGAGCTGATTATCATGCGTGAAGGCGATCTCCTGGCCAGGAAGATTTAAGAAAAGGAGGTAAGAGAATGGCAAAACAAATTATTTTCGGCGAAGAAGCAAGGAAAGCATTAAAGACAGGAGTGGACATTTTAGCTAATACTATAAGGGTAACCTTAGGGCCACGAGGGCGGCCGGTAGCATTGGACAAGAAATGGGGTGCTCCTTCGGTTCTCAATGACGGCGTTTCTATAGCCAAAGAGATAGAATTGCCTGACCCCTTTGAGAATATGGGGGTTCAGTTAGTAAAGCAAGCAGCCACTAAAACTAACGACCAATGTGGCGATGGCACCAGCACATCCACCATTCTGGCTCAAGGTATCATCAGCGAAGGTTTCAAAAACATCGCTGCTGGAGCTGATTCCATGGCTCTAAAGCGTGGGGTTGAGAAGGGGGTAGAAGCCATAGTTGATGAGCTTAAGAAAATGTCCATACCAGTAGCTGGTAGAGAGCAGGTAGCTCAGGTAGCCGCTATATCGGCTATTGACCAAGGAATTGGCAACTTGATTGCTGACGTCATGGAAAAAGTGGGCAAGGATGGTGTTATCACCGTCGAAGAAGGCAAAGGGCTGCAATTCGAGACTGAATTTGTTGAGGGTATGAAGTTCGACCGCGGCTACATCAGCCCTTATTTCATCACCAACGCCGAACAGATGAGAGCAGAGCTAGAGGACCCCTATATCCTCATCACTGATAAAAAGATTTCCGCTATAAACGATATATTGCCGGCTCTGGAAAAGATTGTTCAAGTGTCCAAGAATCTGGTTATTATCGCTGAAGATATCGAGGGCGAGTCCCTGGCTACACTGGTGGTCAATAAATTAAGGGGCACTCTATCTCCGCTGGCGATAAAGGCACCTGGCTTTGGTGACAGGAGAAAGGCCATGCTTCAGGATATAGCCGTTCTTACCGGAGGCACTGTTATATCTGAAGAAATTGGTAGGAAACTTGATTCAGTTACTGTGGGAGATTTAGGGCAAGCCAGAAAAGTGATTGCCGATAAAGATAACACCACCATTGTTGAGGGTAAGGGTAAGACAAAAGAGATTGAGGCTCGAATCAAACAAATCAGGTCCGAGATTGATATAAGCACATCAGATTATGATAAAGAGAAATTACAGGAAAGACTGGCTAAATTAGCCGGCGGCGTGGCAGTGATTAAGGTAGGTGGGGCTACGGAAACAGAGCTTAAAGAGAAAAAACACCGTGTAGAGGATGCCTTGTCAGCTACTCGAGCTGCTGTGGAAGAAGGTATCTTGCCTGGTGGTGGCGTTGCCCTCCTCAATGCCTTGCCGGTCTTGAAGAAGATCAAGATGGAGGGGGATGAGGCTACTGGGGTGAATCTCTTGAAACGAGCTCTGGAAGAGCCCCTGAGGTGCATCGCTACTAATAGTGGCAGAGAAGCCTCGGTAGTAATAAATAAGGTGAAGGAAAGCAAAGCTGGCATAGGCTACGATGCACTCAAAGACGAACTGGGTGTAAATATGATAGAGAGAGGCATTGTTGACCCGCTCAAGGTCACCAGAAGTGCTCTACAAAATGGCGCCAGCATTGCTTGCATGATTCTAACGACGGAGTCCTTGGTGACTGACATTCCTGAAAAGGAAAAGATGCCGGCAATGCCACCGGGAGGAGGGTATCCCGAGTATTAAACGGCCACTCATTGATCTAGCACAACAGAAAGAACCCCGACTTGTCGGGGTTCTTTCTGTACAACATTAAATCTTAAGCAATTGCCTCAAAGGCTTTTCTTTGATCAGACTATCTCGATGAGACTCTTCTTCCTTGACCGGCCCTGTTACGGCCAAATTAAGCCCGCTATCGGTTAGAATCTCCCCGGCCACCCCTTTTAGCTCATCTATGGTGGTGGCGTCCACAATAGAAATGACATCGTCTATGTCCAGGATTTGTCGCGTTAGTATTTCCTGACCACCGTACCATAATGCGACATTTTGGCTATCCTCAAACCGCAAATATAATCTTCCTTTTGACAGTTCCTTGGCCCTGGTAAACTCACCTGCCGTAATTACCTGCTTAACCTTTGAGACCTCCTCAAGGATAGCGGCAAGAGCAATCTCGACCTTCTCGGGGTCGACACCAGCATAAATACCGAATGACCCTGAATCGAGGAAATGTTCGGTATAACTGTGAATATCATAGGCTAGCCCCCTATTCTCTCGTATCTCTGTGAATAGGCGGCTGCTCATGCCACCGCCCAGCACCGTATTAAGCAAGTCAATGGTGAAACGTTGGGGGTGGGAGTGAGAATAGCCGTGCACGGCTAGGCAAAGATGCGCTTGTTCGATATCTTTGGGCTCGATACGCAGCCTGGCTTCCGTTTGCTTGTCATTGGTTATGTAGCCAGTCCTTAGCTCCCCGGCAGCCCATTTATTAAACAGGGGCTCGATTTGAGCCAGCGCCTGTTCATGCTGTATGTTGCCAGCAATGCTGAGCACGGTGTTATTGGGCATATATCTGCGGGCAACGTAGTTTAATAGGTGCTCTCTCGTTGTTGAAGACACAGTCTCCTTGTATCCGGTGACCTCGCGCCCCAGAGGCTGCTCAGGCCATAGCAGCTCGTCTATGAGCATGCCCACCCTTTGCTGAGGAAGGTCCATGTTCATATTGATTTCCTCCATGATGACATGGCGCTCCTGCTCAATGTCTTTGCTGTCAAAGCGGGAATTGAGTAAGAGGTCAGATAGGACGTCCAGGGCAATGGAGAAATGAGTGCTAGCGACTTTACACCAAAAGACCGTCACCTCCTTGTCTGTGCCACCATTGATTATGCCACCAACGCCTTCAATATCCTCACTTATCGCTTTAGCTGTGGGCCGCTGCTCTGTGCCTTTAAAAAACAAATGCTCGGCGAAGTGTGAGATGCCCGCCTCCTCTTCACTTTCGTAACAGGAGCCGGCGCCTACGAGTATAGCAAGACATACTGAGCGGCTGTGGGGCATAGTGCTGGTAATGACTCTCAGGCCATTATCGAGCACAATCTTGTCGTACATTGTTGCATCTCCCGGGCATGTAGGGCTAATCTTTCTTAACAAACCCTTGGGCGGCTTCACCCATTGTGGCGCCACTGCCTGAGCTAAGGCACACATCGGTTTCCATGCGCAACCCTACGTCGAGCGGGGTCGACGTGGTAAGGTTAACCGCTCTTTTGGCACCCTGAATAAGGTGGGGATTGATTTTGGCTATTTCTTCGGCCAGCTTCTTGGCTTCAATCATTAGCCGGTCTTTGGGATATACATGGTCTACCAGCCTGACCCGGAGCGCTTCGGCAGCATCGATTCTCCGTCCGGTAATGATCAGCTCTTTGGCTATGCCTGGTCCCACAATCCGAGGTAATCGCTGTGTGCTTCCCAGGTCCGGGATAACTCCTAACTGAATCTCAGGAAGCCCGAACATGGCAGTATCACAAGCCAGGCGCATATCGCAGCAAAGAATGAGTTCAAAAGCTGCCCCTAAACAGTAGCCGTTTATGGCAGCGATAACCGGTACAGCTAGCTCTTCGTACATGGTAAATATCATTTTCAAGCTGTATAAAGAATCATAACCCTGCCGGTAGCTGGGAAAAATGTCCATGGGACCGCTCCCTGAGGCTACCATCTTCAAGTCCAGCCCCGCGCTGAATGCCTTATCACCGGCACCGGTCATGATAACAACCCTGACCGCAGGTCTTTCCTTGATAGCCTGCGCTGTTTTTTGAAGCCCCAATAAGACCTCGTGATTGAAAGCATTTAATGCCTTCGGTCGGTTCAGCAGCACTGTGGCAATACTACCTTCAATATCCAGTCGAACAGCGTCTTGATTTGCCATTTGTCTCTCCTTTCAGAGATTAATTTCAGGCTGATTCTACATCTCCTCTACGACCAAGGTCAATCCTCTTTCCCTGTATCACAACACGAATCAATCTCGAATATCCAAGGTGATTCTCACCAGCCAGCAGTGGTATAATCAGTATGGAAGAAAATCCAGGCGTATTTTCGAGGAAGCATGGCAGTTTTACGGATTCGCACTTTGCCCGACCCCCTGTTGAGGCACAAGACCAAAAGAGTAACCAGGATTGACAAATCTATTCAGAAGTTAGTTGATGACATGATTGATACGTTACGCGCTGACCCCAACAGAGCTGGCCTAGCTGCCCCGCAGGTAGGGGTGTTGCTCCGCGTAGCAGTCATCGAGTTGCCAGAACAGGAACTTATCACTCTAATTAACCCTGAAATAATAAAAAGAGAGGGTGAGCGAATAGTTCAGGAAGGCTGCTTATCCATACCCGGCTATTTTGGGGAGATAAAAAGAGCGGTAACAGTCAAAGTCAAAGCGAAAGACCGGGACGGTAAGGAATTTCGCCTCAAAGCAGAAGGGCTTCTTGCTCAGGCTCTGGAACAGGAAATTGAGCATCTCGATGGCATTCTATATATTGACCATCTAGAGAGCCAGGAAAAGCTATTTGAGGCTGTTCAAGAAGAAGAGGAACAGGTACCAATTGTCAAAATGCAGGAAGAAAAATGACAGAGCAAAATTCAGAAATGGCTGGCTTGGATAGTAGCCAGAATCCAGTAGCCAGCAGAAGGGATCTTCTGAGCACCGAATCCTGACTAGTGACTACTGATTTCAGGATCTGGAGTTTTGCATAAGACTCTATTTAGGATTTTGTGGGGGGTCGGTTCATCGGGATTATGTGAGTGACTATAATCAAGGTTCGTGGTTGTTCTCCCCCAGGCTATCTCGCATAGCCTTCCGTGCCCGCGATAACAATCCCTCAACCGACTTTGGTGAACGACCCATAGTCTGACTTATTGCGAGCACGGGCATATCCTTGAGGTATTTCAATACTAGCACCTCTTCATAGTCCTGAGGCAGGTCTGCCAAAACCTGGTGGAATGATTGGCGAATCTTTTCGGACTCCATCACAATGAAGGTCGCTGGTTCGTTGTCGCCGGTTTTCTCTAGCATGATGGCATTGAGATCGGGGAACGATTTCTTAGGTTTAGGCTCTCGCTCCTGGCGACGACAAAAATCATTTATCTTGTGAAGTGCGATGCTGCGCAGCCAGGTGTAAAGCTGGCCGTCACCACGGAATTCATACTGTGAACCCAGGACGGCAAGGAATACTTCCTGAACCAAATCCTCAGCTACAGCCTCGTCTCGGCCTACCTGTTCCAATACCAGCGAGTAGAGCCTATTCCTGTAAAGATTACAGAATTCTTCCATGGCTGCGCTGTCGCCCGAGCGCAGCTTCTCAACCAGCTTTGTTTCATAACTTTGAGAGGTGGAACTAGCTATTGTCATGTTGTCTCTACCTATTGCATAATGCTCCTATAGCATCTTTAGAATATCAGCTAGCCAGGTCTCTGGGAATCACCTATCAGTACTGATTTGCAGTAGAATTTGGTACTATACTCCTCGAGAGAGAGGATGCCGGCATACTCAGTATTGCCGCTTTGTCATTGTGAATCGAAGGTGTGGCAATCTCTTTGGGCCGGCAATGACAAATGACAGAGCTCAAATTTCGGATGAAGCTCAAAATCCAAATCACAAAACTGAATAGTTTTGAGATTCAAGCATCTGGATTTCAGTCATCATTTGGATTTTGACATTTGGGTTTGTTCAGGATGAGGCCAGAGTCTCTGCGCTGAAGCCTAACGGTCATTCAGGATTGGTCTTGCGCCTTAAGTAATAATAGCCATTATAGCCAAGGAGTACTATGGCCACAGCAATCCCGGCAAACAATCCTGCACTGGATCTGGCTTTCATCGTGGCACTTGTGGACATCAGCATACGAACATACAATGTTACACCCAACAGGTCACTGGATTCAGCAGCGACTCCCAGCCACGCCTCCCAGTCCTGGCTTGCCCATTTTTGCTCTCTCGGTATAACTACCGTTACCGTTACATTGGCCTCGGAATTAGCGAGCATTTCAATTTCTGGACAAGAAAAGCTTATCCAGCTATCATCGGGGAATTCAGCCATCCCTTCCCTTCTTTCCTCTTCCGGAGGCTGAAATGTAGTGAAGGTGAAGACATGAGCTAGCTCATCCTTATTGTGAATGGTCAGTTCGAATTCTGCGGTTTCTCCGGGGGGCAGGTCATCTATTCTTACCTCAGCGGGGGAGACACCGAGGTTGATGTCCTGGGCCAGGGTAAAGGAAGGCAGAAAGATGACCAGAAAAACAGCAATAAGGCCAACTAATCTGACACGCCGTGCCATCAGGCAGCCACTGCGCTTATGGTTATCTGAGTCTGCATTTGTCGGCCGCTAATGAAGTAGGTGGGAGTCAGCAATCTGAAGCCAAATTTCTCGGTATCCCCGGGTGCTAAGCTTGAGCCTGAGCCTCCAGAATAAGGCCAAAATTCACCTTGCGTTTTAGTGACAGGGACATAACCATCGCCTAAAGGTCCTCGTGTGGTATCACCAGATATGCGGAACCATAACCCATAAATTTGCTCACCATTAGTGCCATCGCTGCTCAGCGTCCATTTATAAGCGCCAGGATTGGCCACCCATTTAGCATCATCTCCCACAATAAAGGTGTTCACGTTACAATTGCCCGCTACGGTCAGTGTGCACCACTCTATCGGCGGGCTTGTCTCATATTCTGTGTTTGAAGCCACGTTCCCGAGGGGCCACTGTGTTTTGTCCAGGCTGATTGAAATTTCATTGGCTCCTGTCATAGTGATGGTGATAGTGCTGCTCTCCTGGGCTAGAGCAGGCAAGGAAAAGATTAAGGCTAGCAGAATGGCTGCTACAATACTTGTGATTACCGCTTTCATCTACCCATCCGAATTTGATAAACCTCTGTTTACTGTATTGGGTCAGTCGTTTTCGGATAAATCGACTGTAGTAAAATGCTACAATCATCCTCAGTTCTTGTCAAGACCTTGCCCTCATTCAGTACCTTGGTGACACTTCTTTTATCATTGCGAGGAAAGATAGCGACGACGTAGTGTCTAGAAGGAAAGTCTAAATCCCAAGCACCAAATCCTAAACAATATCAAAGCATCAAAGACCAATGCTGAAAACGTTTAGAATTTGTGATTTTGATATTCGTATTTGTTTAGAGATTGGATTTTGGGACTAAACCAATGACACGGAAGGCTGTTACCGAATGTTGCAAAGCAGTTCTTACTTCTTGTTCGATTCTGAGGTTGCTGATGTTGTAGCAATTATGGCGGCGCCTAGAGCAGTAGCAAGTTGTGGATGTGGTGGTACCAGGAGTTTGGTGTTCAATTCGCTTTCTATGGTCTTGACGAGAGCGGTGTTGAGGGCGCCTCCGCCACAGATGGCGCAGGGCTCCTCCAGTTTAAGCTTCTTGACCAGTGAGCAAATCTTGCTTGCCAGGGCTTTGTTAACACCAGCGGCGATGTCTTCTTTTGTGATGCCTTCGCTTATTCTTGTGATGGCTTCGGATTCGCCGAAAACAGCACAGCCTGTACTAAATGTGATGGGATTCTTTGACCGGGCTGCAAGCGAGCCGAAATCGCTCAAATTTATCCGTAGCACGTTGGCGATGACCTCAATAAAACGGCCACTGCCGGCGGCGCATTTCTCGCTGACAGTGAAGTTGGTCACAATTCCTTCTTCAGTTAACCGTATTACCCTGGTGGATTGACTGGCTACATCGATTGCAGTCCTGGCTTGCGGGAAGACGTTGTTGATGCCCCTGGCCGTGCAGACTATGTCGCTTGCCTTCTGGCTGGCAAAATAGACATTGTCGGCACCGGAACCGGTGGCAACAGTATTGGCTATGTCATCCTGAGTGAGGTTGGCCTTTCTTATCAGCTCCCTTCTTACGGCGTCAGCAGATGTTCGGTAATTAGCTCCCGATATGATTATATGTGAAGCAACAAGACCAAAGTCTTTAATTATGACTCCTTTGCTGTATGCTGAGCCTATGTCAATGCCCATAAACCAGCTCATCGGTGCTCCTCAGTGAAGAAGGTGGCTTTTTCTAACCGCCGTGACTTTGTGGGCAAGACCTCACTCGCTGCCACCGCTTTCATGTAGATTTCTTTTGCCAGGATGGCAGCACCAAGTGCCCCGGTGAGAAGTGGGTCTTCAGGAACTGGGATTTCGCAGCCCAGGTTTTCTTTCATTGCCCTAACCATACCGCTGTTCTTAGCCACGCCACCTGTGAGGACCAGGTCAGGCTCTATACCAAGCCTCCGTGCCAGTGCCGCTATGCGGCTGGCCAAAGCATCGTGAAGCCCGGCCAGGATGTTCTCCAGCTTTTCCCCGCGGGAGAGTAGAGCCACCACTTCTTGCTGGGCGAAGATGGTGCACAGGTTGCTTATCTGGACTTTTTTGGTGGCTTTCAGCGAAATGTCACCCATGTCTTCCAGTCTGATGCCGAGCGTAGCCGCAGTCACTTCAAGGAACCTGCCGGTACCAGCGGAGCACTTGTCGTTCATGACAAAGCTAATCAGCCTGCCATTATCAACTTTCATACACTTGGCATCCTGGCCGCCTATATCAATGGCAGTCCGGACGTTAGGGAAAATGCTGGAGACGCCTCGAGCATGGCAGGAAAGCTCTGTTATCTGGCGATCGGCGAAAGGGACGTTTAGTCGTCCGTAGCCAGTAGCTACGATGTAAGAAATGTCATCAATCTGCAGGCTGGCTTGCTCCAGTGCCCGTCGCATGACCTCGTTGGCAAGCTGGCGATGCTCCGGCCCGGTCGGGCCCTTTATGGTCGAAAGCAGATTGTTGCTCTTGTCCAGGAGCACAACCTTGGTCATGGTGGAACCTATGTCAACACCGGCGAAGTACAAGTGAACCTCCTGGTGGGCTGCTATCAGCTGATTGTCTCAAGGAAGGCTTCGACCCTGGTCCTCAACGGGGCCAGGGCTCCTGTAGTGTAGTCGTATTCTATATAGGTGCTGGGAACGCCGAGGCTGTTGAAATAGTCTTTGAGCGATGGCATTTCGAAGGCAAAGGGGTCACAATACCTGACGAGCAACATTATGGCACCATTGATTTTCCATTCTTTGATGATACCTTTAAGATAGCCGAAACGGCTTTGTAGGTCTCGGGCATAGTCCTTTCTGGTCTCGCCGAGGGTGGCCTGCCTGAAGGTGCGGGCGCAGGTGATTTCGTTGAGATAGTAGTCGGCCAGCCCTTCCAGCGGGTCAGCAGTGAATTTCACCCCACTCCTGTAAGCCCTGATACCGCCACAGCTTTCGTTCATCACCACATTAGCTTTAGCTTCGAATACCTGCATGATGTCGGTATCGTCAAGGGTACTGCTCCATATGAGGAGACGCGCTGATTTCTTTTCCGGTCCGTCGGTACGGTTTTTGACTCCGCTTATTGTCTCAGTTAGCAGGTCATTTCCTTCAACTACAGGCAGGCTTGTCAGAGCTTTTACTACCTGAACGATTTCCGTTCCCGAGATAAGGGGTGGAGACGACTTTGTCAGCTCATATAGTTCTCTGACCAGAGCCCGCTGCCGGTTATGGGATTTAATAGCTGCTTTGAGCTTGTCTGTGGACAATTTCCTCCCGGTGAAAGCCTCCAGAGTCTTTCTGAAATCGTCTAGCTGGCCTTTGAAGTAGTCCAGGGCCTCGGGACGAACTGTGATGGGCATGTCTATGAAGTGGAAGTAAGGATAGTTGGTATAAGATCCCCAGACGCGAGCTGTTTTTTCCTGAGGGTCGCAGGAGTGAATGGTAACCATGCCATCAAGAAAATCGTTTTTGTTCTTCAGGGCGCAATCGAGGCAGTTGCGCATGATAGGGCAGAATGAATGAGGCAAAGCCCTGTCTGCTTCAGTGACTGGTTCCTTTATATCGCCGCATGTCCGATAGGCGACAAGGTCAAGGGCAGTAATCATCTCCAGCGGGACGTAGACACAGGGATAGCCTATTATCTTCTTGCCCGCTGCCTTGAGCTCTCGGGCTCTCTGTGAACTGTCTAAATAGACTTCCCGGGCTTTGCTGAGACCTTTGTTTCTGTCTGACATCGCTGCCTCCTTGCCAGATTGAAATCCTGGATTAATTCACCAGTCGGACCCTGCCTGTTTTCTCATCTTTCTGTAGTGCTGCATAGTCTCCTCGAATGGCTCTGCCTTGGCCAAAGCCTCATCGGGGTTAAACAGGCGGAGGTCTACGATATCGCCTTCGATGCTCAGTGAGGGCACCTTCAGTTTCTCCATGAGCATATCTGAGACGTATGGAAGGTGAGTAGAGGCGCTGCGACAGGTGATAAGGGGATGAAGAAGCCCTCCGTCGCACCTCCATTCCTTGGCATACTTCAGGTAGGGATAGGCGGTGGTGCCGCCGAGCACGTTCTGTTTCCGGGCATCTTCGTAGTAGCCGACAAGGAACTGGAGGCTGAATTTGGTGATGCGCTCCAGTGGGTCACTGACCTTGCTCAGGTCCATGGGTATAGGGGGATGGTAGCCAACACTCTCGATGACGAAGTTCCATCCTCTCTCAGCGAGCTTGTCGAAGAAGGCCAGGCTGTGCCAGGGTGGGAGCTCGGCGAATACCAACCGGTATTTTTCATCGGGGATTGCGCCTACATGGTTATTGACTCTATCTTTGACCTCCTTGTACATATCCTGGTAGAGTCTCAGTGAGTCCTCGAGGTCGCCAGCCAGGAACAGGGCAGCGGGCATGGCGCTCCAGAAGTCTCGGCTGTGCATCGGGCAGGGCCTTGCCTTGCGCAGTTCGTTGACTTCATGCCAAACGCGGTTGACCTCTATCATGAGGTCCGCTGTTTTATCCAGCCTGTCCCAGTCCATCTTCCTGCCTACCATGCTTTCCACGAAAGCAACAAAATCCCTCAGGTGCTTGACTCCCAATTTCACCATTCTGTCATAATAGCCTTCGATGAAAAATTCCTTGATGCCTGGGATAGGTGCTTCCAGTGGCCATACAGGGACATCCATGTAACGCCCCAGTGCCTGGAACCATTTGTATCTTGCGTCGCAGATGGCAGCCGATGACATTAGAAATAGGGGCTTGGGCATTCCTCCGAGGGGCGCTTCCGGCGGTATCTGTCCCTTCAATTCTTTCATCATCCTGGACGCATAACCCAGGGTGGTCAGACTGTAACCGCAAAGATGGGTGGGAAAACCCTCAGCATCAGCCCGGTCAAGGTATTGCTGGGCAACTCCTGTAGCTGCGGCAATGGCCCCATAGTTTTCGGGATAGACCACTTCTATATCCATGGCTTTTAGGATGGGGTCGCCATAGTAAAAATTGAGCATACCCCACACAGCAGGTTTGCCAGCTTGTATAGCTTCAACGCTCTTTAGATATGTTTCATTTACCTTGGCCCTGAGCGGGTGCATTGATTTCAGTCGGTTTATCGTCTTCTTTCCCTTTTCTACAACCATAACTGATTCACCTCCTGAGGAAATTCACGTAGTGCTTCACTGGTTAGCGCATGCTAGCATAGAAAGGCGCGGAAGTCGAATCATATGTGGTCTGGCTATACACTGCAAGTGTGGTGGCACATGTGGCAATTTGGGACAATATTCGGTGCGGCGCGTGCAAGCACCTGACAGTCGAGATGCAATATCACGAGACATGTGACGTCGCGTAGTGAAGCCTAGCCGGTATAAGTCTTTTCAGCTATGGTATGATGTGCTATAGTATTCTACCCGGGGTGGTGGCGCACCGGCCTGGGTAACAGGCTAGAGATTGAGAAAGCTTGGGGCGTGAAGCCGTAGCCATTAAGGCCCAACAATCCCGCCTGCGGGAGCGCCAATGTTCTTGTGCCATATCCGCTCCAGCTCTGTCTTGTGGGCGGAGTGAGGGACACGACGGGTCGGCACAGCTATGCGGCGAGGACAAGAGTTCGAGTACAGAGGCTGAAGGCCAGACTAAAGGCTGTTTCTTTCCGTCTGCCCAGCGCCATCCAGAGGGGACGTCATGACATGAGCACCGAGTTAGCCGTGAAGACCGAGCAATTGAGCCGCGTCTATAAGGCGAAGAAGCGCGAGATCATTGCACTCGACCGCGTCGACCTCGAGATTCCCACGGGCGAGCTTTTCGGGCTGCTTGGCCCCAACGGCGCGGGCAAGACGACGCTCATCAAGATATTGACAACGCTTTTGGCCCCTACCGGCGGCCGCGCCTGGGTGGCCGGCATCGATGTGGCCCAGAATCCATGGGAAGTGCGCCGCCACATCAACATGGTCTCCGGCGGCGAATCTTCCGGGTACGGCCTGCTCACCGTGGAAGAGAACCTGTGGATGTTTACTCAGTTCTATGGGATTGACGGGAAAACGGCTAGGACCCGCATCCGGGAGATGCTGGAGATTGTGGGTCTGGCCGACAGGGCCAAGACCAAGATCTACCATTTGTCGACGGGGATGCGCCAGAAGATGAACTTCGTGCGTGGTTTCCTCACCAACCCCCAGATTCTGTTCCTGGATGAGCCGACGCTGGGGCTCGATGTGCAAACGTCCCACACGCTGCGCGGGTTCATCAAAGACTGGGTAGGCAAGCGCCTCGACAAGACGGTGCTGCTGACCACCCATTACATGTATGAGGCCGAGGAGCTTTGCGACCGCGTGGCCATCATCCACAACGGGCGTCTTCTCGCCTGCGACACGCCTGGTAATCTCAAGAAGCGCCTTAAGCGGGAGGTCGTCTTCCGGCTGGAGGTGACGGCGATTGCCACTCCTGAGAAACTCTTTCAGGATCTGCGAGGCGTCCGGCGCTTCAGTCATGCGGAGGTCAACGGGCACACGGAGCTTCACTTCATCTTGGACGATGAGAATGCGCTCCCTCCCATCTTGACGGCGATTCAGCACTCCCACGGGGAGTTGATCTCGCTGGAGAAGCGCGATCCCACGTTAGAGGACGTCTTCATCAGCCTAGTGGGCCGGAGTCTTAAGGAAGGAGATGGCAGTGCGGAGGCAGCAGAGGGAGAGCCCTGATGAGCTCGCCGACACGCTGGGAAATCTTCTGGCGGACGGTCATGGGGCGGGCCTATCCCCGAGTCGTCGGCATGCAACGGGAGCGGAGCTGGTTGTTCTTCGAAACGTTCCTCCCCTTATTACAGGTTTCGGCGTTCGTTTTCGTCTACCGTGCGATCCATGCGCCCCCGGAGTTCACCGGGTTTGTGGTGTTGGGTGGCGCGATGACGGCTTACTGGCTAAACGTGCTCTGGAGCATGGCTACGCAGTTCTATTGGGAAAAGGAGACCGGGAACCTCGAGCTGTACATCATCGCGCCCACCTCTCTAATGGCCATCCTGCTGGGGATGGCCATCGGCGGCATGGTGGGCACCACGGTGCGCGCGCTGGCCGTGATCGCCCTCGGTTTGCTCATCTTCCATGTCGAGGTCTCCGTCGTGAGCGTGCCGCAGCTCCTGGGCGTCTTTCTACTGACGCTCGTGGCCCTCTACGGGCTGGGGATGCTGTTCAGCTCGCTCTTCTTGCTGTACGGACGCCAGGCGTCGCACCTCTCGAATCTCTTGCAGGAGCCGATATTCCTGGTGTCAGGGTTCTATTTCCCGGTGAGTGCCCTGGGGTTCGTCGTTGCGCTCGGCGCCTCGGTGATCCCTATTACGTTGGGATTGGATGCGATGCGCCAGCTGCTCTTCCCCACGATGATGGCCCAGTTCCGCTTCCTGGATGTGAGGATCGAGCTGGGGGTGCTGGCGATGCTCAGCATCGGGTTCTTGTGGTTGGCCAGGCGGGCGCTGAGCCACATGGAAGATTTGTCTAGAAGAGAAGGGCGTCTCACGGTCCGGGGGCAGTGAAGGGAGCACTATGACGCGACAGAGAGCCGTCGAGAGCATCCGCAGCCTGAGGACGGCCGCTTGGCTGGGCTGGCAGATCGAATCAAACTGGGCGACCCCGTTCCTGTTCGCCATTTACTCCATCGCCAAGCCGGTCGCCGGAGCGCTCATTCTGGTCTTGATGTACACGGTCATCGCCCAGGGCGGACTCCAGAACCCACTCTTCCCGCAGATCTTCGTGGGGAATGCGTTCTATATCTATGTGGCGATGGTCCTCATGGGTGTGAGCCAGGCGGTGATCGAGGACCGGGAGCACTATGGGATGCTCAAATATATGTACGTCGCACCGCTGAATATCTGTGTGTACTTGCTGGGCCGGGGTGTGGCACAGGCGGCTATGGCCACGGTGGCCGTTTCGATCACGCTGTTGTTCGGCATCATCGTGCTGGGGATTCCGATGCCGCCCGCGAGCATCGATTGGGGAATGCTGTTCGCTGCGTGGCTGTTCGGGTTGGCGGGCGTGGCTTTCGGGGGCATCTTGCTCGGGGGGATAGCGCTGATTACCGCGCGGCATAGCTTCTCTATCGGGGAGGCCGTGGCCGGTGCGCTCTATATGTTGTGCGGGGCCATTTTCCCCATTGACGTTCTTCCCAGGCCTCTTCAGCTTCTGGGTCAGGCCTTGCCGCTCACGTATTGGTTGGAGGCGCTCAGGCGTGCGCTCTTGGGTGCTGGCGCAGGTGAGCTATTGTCCTCGCTAGCAGACCGGGAGCTTCTCCTGATTTTGGCCGGCTCGACGATCCTCTTGGCAGTGCTCTCGGTTTGGTTCTACCACTGGGCGGAGAACCTGGCCAGAGAGAAGGGCCTCATTGACATGCAGACGATGTACTGATGTCAGCGGGGTTTCAGCTTCCAATCGTCGCAGCGGCGGTCCCGTTATCCAGGACGCGGTGCAGAGCAGGGTCGGGTAGAGCGGCGAAGCTTTGCCGGTCGATCCGTTCCCAGGGCGGCACAAGCTCCGCTTTGTCCTCGCCTCGAATTGACGAATTGTAGTAAATGCGATACATTTCTGGGTTAGCGATAGCCACGGTGGGGAGTTTCTGTGGTTGTAGTCTTTTGGCGGATTGCCACCCTCCTGTGGAGAAACTGGGTGAGAGTCTTCGTAAGGCGTTTTTGGGGTTGGGTTCTGGACTACTTTTTATGCCAGACTATCACATTAGGTAAACGATCATATGCTCAAATCTGTGCTTGTTGCTAATCGAGGAGAAATTGCTCGGCGCATAATGAGAACTGCCAGGCTATTAGGTGTCGAGACCATAGCGATATGCTCGGATATAGATGAGAAATCTCTGTTCGTCCGCGAGGCAGATAAAGCGGTGAGGATTGGAGAAGCTAAACCCAAGGACAGCTATCTCAATATGGACAGAATTATTGCAGCAGCTAAAGAGGCGGGCGCATGTGCCATCCATCCCGGATATGGCTTCTTGTCCGAAAGATGGGAATTCGCGCAGAGGTGTGAAGCGGAAGGGCTTACATTTGTTGGGCCGAGCTCCGAAGTCATTCATAAGATGGGAGACAAATACCATTCGCGAGAAATAGCTACCAGTTTGGGCATACCTATTCCGCCAGGGAGTGGTATATTGAGCAGTGTCGAAGAAGCCAAAGGGCGGGCAACTGAACTCTCCTTCCCGGTTATCTTCAAGGCATCGGCTGGGGGTGGGGGGATCGGCATGATGAAAGTGGGAAAAGTGGAGGAGGTTGCCGAAGCATTTGATACAGCCACAAGCCGGGCCAGGCTGGCTTTTGGTGATGAAAGAGTTTATGTCGAAAGATATCTGGAATCGCCCCACCACATAGAAATCCAAATCCTGGGAGACAAAGACGGCAATGTGGTTACTTTCCCGGAAAGAGAATGCTCAGTGCAGAGACGGCATCAAAAGGTGATTGAAGAGTCACCATCTCCATTCGCTACCGCCGAGTTGAGGTATGAACTAAGACAGGCGGCCAAACGCCTGGCTCAAGGAATTGGCTATACAAATGCCGGCACTGTTGAATTTGTCGTTGATAAGCACCGGGATTTTTACTTCTTGGAAATAAACACGAGGCTTCAGGTAGAGCACCCGATTACTGAAGTGATAACCGGTGTTGACCTGGTCGAGCAGCAAATCAGAATTGCGTCAGGCGAATCTTTATTGCTGAGAGAAGACAGCTTAGGATGGAAGGGGTGGGCCATTGAATCTCGTGTCTATGCCGAAGATTCGGAGAATTTCTATCCATCACCGGGCAAGATAGCTTCATACATTGAACCTCGTGGTGAGAAAATAAGGGTGGACTCTGGATATCAAGCTGGAGACACCGTGAGTCAGTTTTATGACCCCTTGATTGCTAAACTAGTTGTCTGGGGCGAAGATAGAAACAAAAGTATAATAGAGATGCAGCATGCTCTCAACGACTATGAGATTACAGGCATCAAAAACAATATTCCTTTCCTCAAGAAGGCTTTTGATTCTGGGATTTTCAAATCAGGGAACTATGACACTCATTTCATATTGAAATTAAAGGAGGGGAAAAATGGGTGACAAAATGAAACAGGAGATTGAAAACCTTGCACGCCTCCGCCAGGAAATCAAGCGGATGGGAGGTGAGGAGTCTGTCAAGAAACAACATGAACGAGGAAAACTGACTGCCAGGGAAAGGCTTGACCGCTTGATTGAGAAGGGGACATTCGTTGAAACTGGCATGCTTGGTAGCGAGTTTGGTGTGGATGAACTTGTGCCGGCTGACGGTGTTATTACGGGCTATGGCAAGCTAGATGACGGTGTCCGCGTGAGAGACGTGGCCGTGGCGGCTTACGATTTCACAGTGAGAGGCGGCTCTATGGGGATTGTCAACGAAACCAAAGTGACCAGGATAAGAGAGATTGCTCTCAAAGAAAGAATGCCAATGATATGGCTGAATGATTCCGGGGGTGCCCGGGTGAGTGGTGGTGGCTTTAGCGGCGAAAGAGTGGCACTGTTTGCCGATACAGGCTATCTCTTTAAGGAAGAATCTCTGATGTCAGGTATAATCCCACAAATTGCAGCTATGATGGGGCCGGGATATGCAGGTACTGCTTATATACCCGGCCTTTCCGATTTCGTGCCCATGGTAAAGGGAAGTAGCTTTATGGGTTTAGGTGGACCGGCTCTTGTCAAATCGGTGATTGGGGAAAAACTCACCGAAGACGAGCTTGGAGGTTCCAAAATCCACTGCGAGATTAGTGGCTGTGGAGACCTGGAGGTGAATTCAGATGAGGAGTGTATTAAGGCTATAAAGGAATTCATTTCGTTCTTTCCTCAGCACTGTGAGGAGAAGCCACAGCGAAAGGAGTGGTCAGGAGACCCTATGGCTTTGCTTGATGATGGCATACTTAATGTTATCCCGGACAACCCACGGGAAGCCTACGATATGCACGATCTAATAAGATATATCATGGACAGCGGCTACTTCTTTGAAATGAAGCCGAAGTGGGGGAGAAATATCATTATCGGCTTTGGGCGTCTAGCCGGTTATTCGATTGGAATTGTAGCAAACAACCCGATGTTTTATGGCGGCGTCATCGATATTGATGCCGCTGATAAAGCCGCCCGCTTTGTCTGGCTTTGCGATGCTTTTAATATCCCGCTTCTTTTCCTTTCTGATGTCCCCGGCTTCATGGTCGGTTCCAAGGCAGAAAAATCGGGCATAATAAGGCATGGAGCCAAGATGGTCCATGCGGTCGCTGAAGCTACTGTGCCGAAATTTACCCTGATCGTCAGAAAATCCTATGGTGCCGGCTATTATGCGATGTGTGGCAAGGCCTTTGATCCTGACTTGCTGATTGCTTATCCTGGAGCTGAGATATCGGTTATGGGACCGGAGGGTATGGTATCCATTTTTGCCAGAAAGCAACTTGCTGAGGCCGAAAACCCGAAGGAGATGTTAGCGCGACTTGCCGAGGAGATAAGACCACAGATTAACATATTTAAAACTGCCAAGTCCGGCGTTATAGATGATGTAATTGATCCCAGGGAAACGAAGAGAGCATTATTACGGGCCCTGGAGTTTACCAAGGACAAGAAGATATTCAGACATCCCCGGAAGCATGGGGTTTATCCTGTATAAGGAGAAAACTAATGTATCAGACAATAGTAACTGAAACAAAAGACAAAACGGGCATAATTACTTTGTCCCGCGAAGAACGAAGGAATGCTATATCACCGACCATGACAATCGAACTTTTTGACGCCCTGAAGAAATATGACGATGACCCAGATATTCTTGGCATCATACTAACCGGGGCCGGTAACAAAGTATTTTGTGCTGGAGCTGACTTTGGTGAAGCCATGAGAGCCACAGCAAGTTTACTGGACCGCCACGAAGAACAAAGAGGATTTGCTGAGCTTTTCAAGGTAATCAAGGACTTGCACAAGCCGTTGATAGGACGGATTAATGGGCATGCTTTGGGGGGTGGCCTTGGATTAGCCTGTGCCTGTGATATAGTGATCGCTGCTGAAGATTGTCGCTTTGGCACGCCGGAAATAAACGTCGGGCTGTTTCCCTATGTGATTATGGCAACGTTGCTACGATCTACTTCAGCTCCGAAACGGCTCCTGGAATTGATGCTGACCGGCGAAAGACTCGATGCTAGAGAGGCGCAGCAGCTTGGCCTGGTAAACCATGTTGTGCCGAGGGAACAACTGGATGCAAAGGTGGATGAAATCACCAAGACAATAACCAGCAAAAGCCCGGCTATTTTAAGACTGGGCCGCAGGGCCTTTTACACCATGCGGGATATGGAATATGAGAAGGCATTGGAGTACCTGGTATCAGTGCTGGCAATTAATACGATGGCTGAAGACGTAGCCGAGGGCATTACCGCTTTTCTGGAAAAGCGCGAACCACAGTGGAAAGGAAAATAGATAAAGGAGAGCCACCATTATGGGATTAGCAGATAAAGTAGTAATAAGTGCTGCTCTGACCGGCGTAGCCGCTAACAGAGAGCAGTGCAAGTGGATTCCTTATACTCCCGAGGAGATTGCTGAAGAGGCACTAAGAGCCTACGATGCAGGAGCTGCAATAGTACATATTCATGGCAGGGAATATGATGGAACCCCATCCTGGAGAGTAGAGATATTTCGAGAGGTCATGCAAGAGGTCAGGAAAAGGTGCCCCATTATAATAAATCTCTCCACGGGGGCTGTCGGCGTGGACAGAGATACCAGAATAGGCCATATTCGAGAGCTCAGGCCGGAAATTGCAGCATTGAACATGGGAACAATGAACTATGCCAAATATAGCCCGAAGCGGAGGAACTTTGTCTTTTCTCTGGTCTTTCAAAATCCCTTTGATGATATAATGTTTTTTTTGGATACTATGAACCAGAATGGCGTGAAGCCAGAATGTGAGTGTTTTGACCTGGGGCACGTTGAGAGCATTTTACCTTTAATGGATATGGGACTGCTTAAGAATTTTCAAGTCAGCCTCGTAATGGGGGTGGTTGGAGGCATGGGGGCCACAGCTAGAAACCTGGCACATGTGTCCAGTGTAGTTCCTCCTGGAGTAGCTTGGCAGGTTATAGGTATCAGTCAGGAACAATGGCTCTTGATAAGTACCGCTTTAGCACTGGGTGGAAATATTAGAGTCGGCCTGGAGGATAATTTCTATTTGTCGCCCGGCAAAATGGCCGAAGGAAATGGACCCCTAGTGGAAAAGGCGGCGAGGATGGCAAGGGATATCGGCAGGGAACCAGCGACGGTGGAGGAAGCTAGCGCTATCCTAAAGTTGAGCTAACCGGAGGAGAGGACCAAAGAGGGCAAGTAAGCCAGATATGACAGAAGTGCCATCACCTATTACAGGCAGTGTCTGGAGGATTTTGACAGAAGCTGGGGCATCAATTGGCGAAGGCGAAACCATCGTAATCCTGGAGTCTATGAAAATGGAGATTCGTGTGAAATGTCCACATAATGGTAGGGTGGTCGAAATCAGGGTGAAAGAAGGCGACTCTGTCCTCGAAGATGACATTATTGCCATTGTTGAGTAGTGGCCATCCCAATTTGCAGGCTGGAGTATAGGCAATATGGACTTCAAATTTACCGAAGACGAGGAAGTATTCAGACGAGAGATTCGCCAATGGCTTGAGCAAGAGATCCCACAAAGGTGGATTGAACTTGCCCCTGATATCTGGGAGGAAACCGAGGAATCCTGGGCACTGGCCCGCGAGTTTCAGCGTAAATTGGGACAGAAAGGCTGGTTGGCGCCAGCATATCCCAAAGAATACGGAGGCCTGGAACTTAGCCACATGAAACGGCTCATACTTGCCGAGGAGTTGGCTTACAGCAGGGCTCCATTAAGCATCGAGGTGGAAGTTACAGTGAATTGGGTGGCGCCTTCCATCATGCTGTTTGGAACTGAGAAACAGAAGAGAGATCATGTAACCAGTGTAGCCAAAGGGGACATAATCTTCTGCCTGGGATATAGCGAACCGAATGCTGGCTCTGACCTTGCCTCGCTTCAAACACGCGCTGCAGAAGCTGGTGATGGGTATGTGATTAATGGCCAGAAGACGTGGTGTAGCTATGGCCATCTTGCTGATTACTGCTGGCTTGCTGCCAGAACTGACCCGGATGCTTCCAAGCACGAAGGAATCAGCTTATTCATTGTGGACATGAAGACGCCGGGAATTACCGTACGTCCCCTGATAAACATCCTGAATCGCCACTCTTTCAACGAAGTGTTCTTCGACGATGTGCACATCCCGAAAGAAAACCTGGTAGGACAGAAGAACAAAGGGTGGTATCAATTGGTGATAGCTCTCGATTTTGAACGCTCCTCTATAGGCTATGCTGCCGCAAACCAACGGGTCATTGAAGAACTGATCAAGTATGCTAAGGAAACCACAAGAAATGGAGAGCCTCTTGCCAACGATCCTCTAATCAGGAACGAGCTGGCACAGCTAACAGTGGAAAATGAGGTTGCCCGCATGATGGCATATCGCATCGCCTGGATGTTCAGTAAGGGTCTTCATCCCAGCTATGAATCATCTATGTCGATGGTTTTTATTAGCGAAGTTATGCGGCGTACAGCCGACGTTGGGATGCGAATTCTCGGCCACTATGGGGAACTTGATAGAGATTCCAAATGGGCTGTCATGAATGCACGGATAATGCGCATGTGCCTGAGTTCACTTTCGATTGGTGTCGGCGGCGGCTCCAACGAGATTCAGCGCAATATCATCGCTATGAGAGGTCTTGGCTTGCCGCGAAGGTGAATTAGTCTCGCTATAGATTGAATGAACTCATAAGGCAGGGGGAATAATATGGACCTTGGTCTGAGCGAAGAGCAGGAAATGCTAAGGGAATCGGCGCGGGGTTTCTTGCAAAAAGAATGTCCTAAGCGATTAGTCCGGCAACTGGATGAGAGTGACGAGGGTTATTCCTCTGAGTTGTGGCACAAGATGGCTGAATTGGGCTGGATGGGTTTGGTGTTTCCTGAAAAATATGGGGGCAGCGGGCGTAGCTTCCTGGATTTGTCAGTCCTTCTTGAGGAAATGGGATATAACCTCGTTCCTGGCCCGTTTTTCTCCGCCGTAGTGCTTGGCGGACTGACTGTACTAACAGCAGGAGGCGATGAACAGAAAATGGAGTTTCTGCCCAGAATCGCCAGGGGGGAAACGATTCTTAGCCTCGCCTTAACTGAGCCCACAGCTAGTTATGATGCCGCATCAATTAAGACCAAAGCTGTAGCTCGTAATGGCGAGTATGTCATCAAAGGCACCAAGCTATTTGTCCTTAATGCTAATGCTGCCGACTACATTCTGTGTGTGGCCAGGACAAGAAATACAGGAAATCCAGAAGACGGCATAACTATTTTTCTTGTCGATGCCGGAAGTCCGGGGGTCAAGTGCACTCTGCTTAAGACTCTGGCACGTGACAAGCAATGCGAAGTTGTCTTTGATAATGTGACTGTATCAGAGAAAAGCATAGTAGGTGAACGAGATGAGGGATGGCCGATAGTGAAAGATATTCTCCAAAAAGCTACGGTGGCTAAATGCGCGGAGATGGTCGGTGGTGCCCAAGCAGCATTGGACATGGCAGTTAATTATGCCAAGGAGAGGGTGCAGTTCGGCAGGCCTATTGGTAGTTTCCAGGCTATTCAGCATTACTGTGCCAATATGGCCACGGACGTTAGCGGTTCACGGTTTATTACATATAAAGCAGCCTGGAAGGTAAGTGAAGGCCTTCCAGCTGACTTGGATGTAGCTATAGCCAAGGCATGGGCAAGCGAGGCTTATGGACGAGTTACCCTATCAGCACACCAAATATTCGGGGCCATAGGCTTTACCATGGACCATGATATACACCTATACTATAGGCAGGCAAAATCTGGTGCGGTCATTTTTGGCGATGCTGACTTTCACCGAGTTATTGTGGCTCGAGAATTAGGTCTCTAACATTGAAGTCTTTATCTTAGGGGAAGACATTCGTGGATAGTGTAACCTGATACTTCATCAATGATGCTACTTACTCTGACCTCAGCTTGCTTAGTCATTTTTTTACCTCCCTGATAGGTTTATCCACCGGGGTAGCAATCTGTGCTGGGGTCGCCCGGGCATTCTGTTCCAGAATTTCAGGAATCTCTTTCGTGGGTTCTCTTTAACGCACTGATTCAATCGCAGACCAGTGATCATCTGCCTCATTGTAACTCAGTTCAAATAATTTACCATCCTCAGTAACAACCCCGAATAGCCTTTTAGCCGGTTCCTGCCAGGCCTTTTCCACTGACTTTATTACCAGTTCCTCTTCTTGCCAGACAAGAGACAGTGGTTCTTCAGCATAGATGTAGATCGAATAACAATTCACTTTTATCTCCATATTTCGCCACCAGCGTACCGGAAGATAGTTGACATAATAATGAAACCTGGCGGTCTAATTTACATTGTCAGGAGAGGATCAAGAATAAGATGATTTGCATGTCAGGTGTTGGTTTCATTGTAACACAGTTCAAGTAGTTTGCCATTCTCAATAACAACTCTGGAGCCTGGTCTAGAATTGTGTTCTACTAATTGACAAACGTTGTACGTTGAAGTAGTATCAAAAGAGGCGAAAGATGAAGAAAGATTTACTCTCAATAGCCGACCTTAACCATAAGGAGATTAAGCAACTCATAGAGCAAGCCCGCCGTATGAAGAATGAGGGGATGACGCATCTCCTGTCAGGGAAAACCTTGGCTCTCCTCTTTGAAAAACCTTCCTTGCGAACCAGGGTTAGTTTCGAGATGGCTATGTATCAGCTGGGTGGACACAGCATTTATCTATCTCCACAAGAGGTAGGCTTGGGCAAGCGAGAGTCAGCGGCTGACACAGCTCGAGTGCTCAGTCGCTATGTCGACGGCATTGCCGCGCGCACGTTTTCCCAGGAAACTTTGCGCATTCTCGCTGGTCATTCCTCTGTGCCTGTGATTAATGCCCTTTCCGACCTGGAACACCCCTGCCAGGCTCTGTCCGACATTCTCACTATCTATGAAAAGAAGGGGAAGCTTCTTGGCTTGACGTTAGCATTCATTGGCGATGGCAATAATGTGGCCAATAGCTTGCTTCTCTCTGCTTCTCTGGTGGGCATGAATTTCTACCTCGCCTCTCCACCAGGTTATGAGGTCAAGGCGGAGGTGTTGGATCAAGGGAAGAAATCCGCTTCCTCTAGTGGTAGCCAGATTCAGTTAACCAGCGACCCTCATGAAGCAGCCAAAGATGCTGATATAGTTTATACCGATGTTTGGGTTAGCATGGGGCAGGAGGCTGAAGCAAGGGAACGCCGTCGTGCCTTTTCGGGCTATCAGGTGGATAATAAACTACTAAGCCTGGCCAAAAGAGATGTTTTGTTTATGCATCCCTTGCCGGCCCACCACGGCGAGGAAATTTCCACCGGATTGCTAGATGATCCCAGGTCAGTGGTCTTTGACCAGGCAGAAAACAGGCTTCATATGCAAAAAGCATTGCTGGTGAAGCTGTTGTCAAATCCCAAGGTATCAGGCAAATGACCAGACCTATTGTAGCCATTGTGGGTAGAACCAACGTGGGCAAGTCCACCTTGCTTAACCGCCTGGCGGGCAACAGGATAGCTGTAGTCGCTGATTTGCCAGGAACCACCAGGGATCGTGTATTTGCTCTTGTGTCCTGGCAAGGGCGGGAATTGACTGTGGTTGATACTGGTGGCTGGCAGGCAAAGCCACAGGGATATTTGGAGCAAAAGGTCAAGCAGCAGGTCGAAGCAGCGATTGCCCAGGCAGAAGTCGTCATCTTTCTGGTAGATGTCAAAGATGGAGCTATTGCTGCTGATGAGGAGATTGCTGATGTACTGCGCGCCGCCAGTAAGCCTATCGTACTAGCAGTTAACAAGGTAGATTCTGTCAAGCAAGCAAATCAGGTGGCCGATTTCCATCGCTTGGGGATGGGTGAGCCTGTAGCTATCAGTGCTCACCATAACCAAGGGATAGACGAGTTGATGGATGCTGTGTTAGCTTCCTTGCCCTCACAACCTATCAGTATTGCAGAGCCGGAGGCAGCTAAATTAGCCATCGTTGGGCGACCTAATGTGGGCAAGTCAACTTTGTTGAATGCATTGCTAGGGGAAGAAAGAGCCATTGTCGATGAGACTCCAGGGACGACTCGCGATTCACTTGATGCTATAGTCAATTGGGGTGATAAGGAGATCTTACTTGTCGATACTGCCGGGATCAAACGGCGCGGCAGGGTCGATGCGGGAGTGGATTATTATAGTTTACTGCGCGCCCTTCAGGCTATCAACCGTTGCGATGTTGCCTTATTACTAATCGATGCCAGTGAATTTATTACCGCCCAGGATATGCATGTCGCGGGCTACATTATCGAGGTTGGAAGAGGCATGATGTTAGTGGTTAACAAATGGGACCTTGTCCCCCGGGAGCAGAGACAGGAATTTAAACAAAGCTTGGAACGAAGACTCAGATTTGCCTCTTACACACCTGTCATTTACGTCTCTGCCAAACTAGGGCAGGGGATAGACAAGATTCTACCCCAAGCCTGGGAAATCTGGCAGGAAAGACAAAAGCGGTTGCCTCAATCAGAAGTTGACGGGTTAATCAAAGAGGTAGTAAGTAGCCATCCTCCACCCCCCGTAGGTTCCAGGCGGTTGCACATTGCCCGAACTTATCAAGCTGAATCTCAACCGGCGACTTTTGTTCTTGAGGTTAACGATCCTAAGTTGGTTCATTTTTCCTATCGGCGCCACTTAGAAAACAAGCTGCGCGAGGGCTTTGGTTTTCGGGGCGTTCCTTTGAGGCTGATTTTCACCAAAGCCGCCCGCAAAAGCAATAAGAAAATGAGGGCAAGGGCATGATGATGGCGAAGCTTGTGGCAGTGGTAGTCATCGCTTATCTCCTTGGATCCATTCCATTTGGCCTGATAATAGGCAAACTTAAGAGTGGCGTTGATGTTAGGGAACATGGAAGTGGCAAGACTGGCGCCACTAATGTTATGAGAACCATAGGGACCAAGCTCGGCTTTTTGACTCTGGTTCTTGATGTGGTTAAGGCTACCGTGGCAGTCATGTTGGCCGCACTAATCATAGGCAGCAGTGGCGGTGTCTTAACCATTGGCAGCGTGTCTCTTAACTGGCAACACATAGCTCAAGTCCTGGCTGGCCTGGCAGCGATAGCAGGACATACCTGGCCCGTATTTGCTAGGTTTAAAGGAGGGAGGGGGGTAACTGCCTATTTCGGCACATTGTTCGCTATCTTTCCTCCCGCGGGTATATTCGGTGCCGAAGTTTTGGCTATAGCAGCATTACGCAGCCGGCACATGTCACTTGGTTCTCTTCTGGGAGCCTTAGCTGCTTGTTGCTTAATGATACCTTTAACCATCCTGTACAATTTCCCTCTCATCTATCTGGCTTATGGCCTAGTAGTTACCGCACTGCTTGTCTACCAACATCAGGATAATATAAAACGCTTAAGACAAGGCACGGAACGCCGATTATGGTGAAAAAGCGCGATAGGCCATGTCTAAAAGTCACCATCATAGGCAATACCTCTTGGGGCAATACGTTGGGCGTTTTGCTCAGTGATAAAGGGGCAGAGGTGAGGCTGTGGACGCGAAGCGAGGCTGAGGCCAAGGAATTAAATCAAGGACGTCGTAGCTATTCCTCTACTAGCCATATTGGGGAAGCCTTAAAAGGAGCTGACCTGGCAATCTGGGCAGTCCCCTCTCAAAAGTTGAGAGAAAATGTCAGCCAAGCCAGGAATTATCTCACTAATTCGATGCTGTTGATGAGCGCCGCCAAAGGATTGGAAGTTAGTAGTGGTAAGAGGATGTCACAAGTGCTGGCAGAAGAGATTGCTCCTTCCTTAAGATGGCAAGTTTGTGTTCTCTCTGGTCCTAATCTGGCCGGGGAGATTAGCCAGGGCCTCCCGGCGGCTTCGGTCATTGCAGCTCGGGATATGGCTCTGGCGGAAAGAGCGCGGGAACTGATGGAGTCGCCCAAATTCGTTCTATCTACCAGCGATGATATCATTGGGGTTGAATTGGGGGGAGCCTTGAAGAATATCATAGCTCTGGGTGCAGGCATGTTGGATGGACTGGGCCTGGGTGACAATGCCAAGGGAGCTTTTATTGCCTGGGGGTGGACTGAGGTTGTTTCTTTAGGGGCAACTTTGGGGGCCAGGGCCAGCACTTTTTATGGTCTGGCCGGTTTGGGCGACCTGATAACTACCTGCGCGAGCACTCTGAGCCGAAATCATTATGTTGGCTACGAACTGGCTAAGGGTCGCTCTTTATCTGAAATATCTGCCTCCATGTCCCACGTTGCTGAGGGGGTAGCCACCACTGCGGCGGCCCACCAGTTGGCGAAGAATGAGGGGCTTAAATTACCGATCATCAACCTCATTTATGGGATTCTTTTTGAGGGGTTGCCTCCCAGTCGAGTATTGAGCAAGTTCAAAGGACTGGTAGCAAGCCATCGCTGTTCTGTGGATTAAGTGTCTAGAGGTGGTTCAGTCCGAGGTAGTATCTTAGCCAATTCTTCAAAGAGATGACGCTGGTTCTTGTCCAGGTGTTCAGGAGTTGTTATGACTACTTTGACGAGCAAGTCCCCTCTGCTCTTACCGTCAATATGAGGGATTCCCATGCCTTTACAGCGAAAGGTCTTCCCATTTTGAGTTCCCGCTGGTATTCTTAAGTCTATGTTTCCGTCTAAGGATGGCACTTTCACCTCGTCGCCCAAAGCAGCTTGAGCGAAATTGATGGATAACTCGTAAAGAACATCGCTGCCATCTCTATGGAATACATTGTGTGGCTTCACTGAAAAAGTGATATAAAGGTCGCCGGTAGGGCCTCCATACAAGCCAGCGCTCCCCTCTCCATCCAGGCGCAATCGATATCCCTCATCCACACCCGCTGGAATTGCAATATTTATTTTGCGCTTCACCTTTATTTTGCCCTTTCCCTGGCATTGAGAGCAAGGATTGCTTATTACTGCGCCTCTACCTCCACAGCGAGAGCAGGTGGTGGTGCTGGTGTACCGCCCAAAAATGCTTTGCTGGACTCTCCTCACTTGCCCTGTGCCCCGACAATCGGGGCAGGTCTCGGGATTTGTCCCCGGTTTGCTACCGATGCCATGGCAGGAAGGGCAGAACTCGATGCGGGGTAATTCAATTTCTTTACTACAGCCGAATACTGCCTCCTCAAAGGAAAGAGTGAGGTGGCTTTGCAAGCTGTCCCCTTTCTGTGGGACACGCTGAGCAGTCTGTCCAAAAATGGTGCCGAAACCATCCCAGAAAGATTCAAAAATATTTCCCAGCCCACCAAAGCCAAAATCGGGAAAACCTGCCTCAACATCTACCCGGCCATAGCGATCATACCTGTTCCTTTTCTCGGGGTCGGAAAGAACCTGGTAGGCCTCGTTTATTTCCTTGAATTTGTCCTCGGCTCCCGGCTCTCTATTGCGGTCAGGATGGTACTGGAGAGCTAGTTTGCGAAACGCCCTCTTAATTTCCTCACCACTGGCGTTTCGAGGCACTCCCAGCACTTCATAATAATCTTGTTTTATGGCCATAATCTTTAAGTATAGCTCTCAAATGCTTATGATGACAACTTTTGGCTACTGAACTGGCCAACGATGGACGGCTTGAGAAGTGATATAATCACAGAGCCTTGAAACAGCAGATTGGAAGAATCCTCCGTCATCGTAAGAAGAAAAAGATCACCGGCGAAAACCTTAAAGCTTCGGCAGTACTTGTGCCTCTTTTTTATGACCAGGGACAATATCATGTCCTGTTTACCGAAAGGAGCGATGAGGTAGTCTTTCACAAAGGGCAGGTTTGCTTTCCCGGCGGGACCCGGGAACCGTCTGATTCCAGCCTACTTCAAACTGCTCTCAGGGAGAGCGAAGAAGAGATAGGTTTAGAGGCTAGAGATATTGAAATTCTAGGAGAGCTTGACGATATCATAACCCTTGTCACTGACTATGTTATTTCGCCTTTTGTCGCCTTCATACCCCATCCCTACTCTTTGAGGACCAATGGCAGAGAAGTGAAGGGAGCCTTTTCTGTTCCCCTGTCATTCTTGATGGATGAAGCTAATTTTGATCAGGATTCCTATGCCTATGAATATGAAGGGCACATCATCTGGGGGGCCACTGCCAGGATTCTAAGACAGTTAATCGATTTGATAAAGTCCGGGAACGGGGCCCTACAATAGTCATTTCCTCTCTTCTATAAGCTGTCTATCTCGCCCCTTCTAGTTTCTACTAGGCCCCACTCTCAGTTTCAGCCAAACATTATGAGAAGGTTAAGTAATATTGTGAACTTTTCTCGAAAGACGTTGAACAGATTTGACAAAATATTTGAATAACTTTATAATTACGAACAAAATCATTAGGAAATAGAGATGGCAGGCAAAGATTATTACCGGATTTTGGGCGTGAATAAGAGTGCTTCGGAGAAGGAAATCAAGCAGGCCTATCGCCGTTTGGCTCGCAAACATCATCCTGACCTCAACCCCAACGACAAATCGGCTGAGGCTAGATTCAAGGAAATAAACGCCGCCTATGAAGTCCTTTCCAATCCGGAAAAGCGGAAGAAGTATGACCAATTTGGTGAACAATGGGAATATGCTGAGCAATTTGCTAAGGCGAGAGGACAGGAACGAGTTCAATGGGATTCTGGCAAAGGTGGCACAACTTTCGAATATGGCGACTTGGGCGAATTTGGCGACATTTTCTCAAGCTTGTTTGGCGACTCCGGTATAGGTTCCAGGATGAAACGTGCGCCACAACGTGGTCAGGACATAGAGTCTGCCATAGAGGTAAGCCTTGAGGAGGCTTATCGTGGCTCTACTCGTATTATACAGTTCCAGACTGCGGAGCCCTGTATAGCTTGTGGCGGCACAGGCAGAGTGGGCAATCGAGTCTGTACTATTTGCAACGGCACCGGTGGGAAGGTACTTCCCAAGCGCTTGGAGGTTAAGATTCCTGCGGGCGTTCAGGATGGCTCGAGGATTCGTATAGCCGGGGAAGGCAACCCTGGTCGTGCTGGAGGCAACAAAGGCAATCTTTATCTGGTAGCGAAGGTTCTGCCCCATAAACTCTTTGAGCGCAAAGGGGATGATCTTTACACTGAGGCCTCGCTGCCTTTAGCCACCGCCATGCTCGGAGGAGAGGTCGGATTGCCCGCTTTGAACGGCAATATATCTCTTAGAATTCCACCGGAGACTCAAAACGGCAAGGTTTTCCGCCTGGCTGGGAAGGGCATGCCGGTGTTGGGCAATGCCAATTTCGGCAATATGTTTGCCAAGGTAAAGGTGGTTCTGCCCGCCAATTTGACTGAGGAGGAAAGAAAGTTATTTGAGAGGTTGCGGTCTTTGCGACCCGCATGAAGAGAGGTGCCACGATGATGCACTGGGAATCTGAATCAAGATACGTAATAAGCGTAGCCGCCAGAATGATAGGCATAGAAGCTCACACATTGCGTTACTACGAAAGGCTGGGGCTGGTCCAGCCGGAGCGTTCAAGTGGCAATATCCGTCTCTATTCGGAGGAAGATATTGACCGCTTGCGCTATATTAAGGCCTTGATGAGCGACTGTGGCGTTAATTTGGCTGGAGTGGAGGTGGTATTGATGTTGATGCAGAGGATGAAAGACATGCAACGTCAACTTGAGGAAATGGAGAAGAAAGTCAAGATGATTGGCGGAACTGAAATAGAGGACATGATAGTGGACATAATAGAAGACGCAGAATGGAAGGAGGTATAGAAAGTTGAAACCGGAGAGATTCACCGAACAGGCGCAAGAGGTTTTGGCAGCCTCCCAGGAGCTAGTTCGTCGCTATCGCCATAACCAGTGGGATGTGGAGCATGTTCTGCTGGCCTTGTCGGAGCAGGAGAAAGGGGTGACCAGGGATATATTACAGACGCTGGGCGTGGATATTGATGTGGTAAAAAAGCGGATAGGAGCCACGCTTGAGAGTTTTCCCAAGATGGCTTATGAAGTAACACAGATTTATGCCACCCCGCGGATTTCTGCCCTTCTCGAAAACGCCAACAGAGAGGCAGACAGGCTCAAGGACGAATTTGTCAGCACTGAGCATTTGCTCATTGCTATTGCCGGGGAAACCAGAGGCGAAGCGGCGACAATTCTAGCTGAATCTGGCGTTACCCAGGAAAAGATTTATCAAGCCTTGCAGAAAATCCGTGGCGGTCATCGAGTTACCGACCGTCAGGCGGAAAGCAAATACCGCTCCCTGGAAAAATACGGGCATGACCTTACGGATTTAGCTCGTCAGGGCAAACTCGACCCTGTAATCGGAAGGGAAAATGAAATCAGACGTGTGATACAAATACTTTCCCGGCGCACCAAGAATAACCCCGTGATCATTGGCGATGCTGGCGTGGGCAAGACAGCTATTGCCGAGGGATTGGCTCAGAAGATTGCCGCCGAAGATGTTCCCGATTCCCTGAAAGGGAAAAAGGTGGTGGCTTTAGACATGGGAGCACTGGTGGCGGGAAGCAAATTCCGCGGGGAATTTGAGGAAAGGTTGAAGGCAGTTTTGGATGAAGTCAAGCAGGCGGCCGGCGAAGTTATTATGTTTATTGATGAGCTTCACACTGTGGTGGGGGCTGGGGCTGCCGAAGGAGCAATCGATGCCAGCAATATGCTGAAGCCGGCACTGGCTCGTGGTGAGATTCAATGTATTGGGGCTACCACACTGGATGAGTATCGCAAGCACGTGGAGAAAGATAAGGCGCTGGAGAGGCGTTTCAGCCCTGTTTATCTCGATGAACCCAGCGTAGAAGCCACTATAGAGATGCTCCGCGGACTTCGTCCCCGATATGAAGCACATCACAAGATAAAAATCGAGGATTCCGCCCTGGTGGCTGCTGCCAAGCTGAGCCAGAGATATGTATCCGATAGATTCTTGCCTGACAAGGCAATTGACTTGATTGACGAGGCAGCCAGCAAGCTACGCCTTGATATGGAAAGCGCTCCCGGGGAAGTTAAAACTCTGGACCGAAAAATGAAACACCTGCGTGATGAGGAAGATGCTGCTTCTCAACGGCAGGACTATCAGAAAGCTACCGAATTAAAAGCGGAAAGGATACGTTTGGAACAGGAGTACAACCAGGCCAAACTCAAGTGGCAGAAGGAAAAGAAGATTGACAGTGTGGTGGATGAAGAGGATATCGCCGGATTGGTTGCCCAGTGGACGGGCATACCCGTTTCCCGGATGATGGAAACGGAAACTGATAAATTGGTCCACATGGAGGAAAGGATTCACCAGAGGATAGTGGACCAGGAAGAGGCGGTGGCTGCCGTCGCCGAGGCTATCAGGCGAGGGCGAGCCGGGCTTAAAGACCCCAAACGTCCTATTGGCAGCTTCATCTTCCTCGGCCCTACCGGTGTGGGCAAAACCGAGCTGGCTCGCGCTTTAGCCGAGTTTCTCTTTGACGACGAAGACGCTATGGTAAGACTGGACATGTCGGAATATATGGAAAAGCACACTGTATCCCGTCTTATCGGAGCACCACCTGGGTATGTGGGCTACGAGGAGGGGGGACAATTGACTGAAGCAGTGCACCGTCGTCCATACCGGGTCATCCTGTTCGATGAGGTGGAAAAGGCTCATTCCGATGTCCTTAGCATATTGTTGCAACTCTTGGAGGATGGCAGGCTTACCGATGGGCATGGCCGGACTGTGGATTTCAGGAACACAGTGGTGATCATGACCAGTAACTTAGGCAGCAAGGAATTCCAACGTGGCGGTATAGGTTTTCTTCGTAAAGAGGAAGGCGACGAAGAAAAGATGAGGACCGATGTGAAAAGCGCCTTGAAGGAAAGCTTACTTCCCGAGTTACTCAACCGGATAGATGATGTCGTCATATTCCACCCCCTGACCAAAGAGCACTTGAAGAGCATCGTTGATCTCCTTATCAGGGATACAGATAGAGGGTTGGCTGAGCGTAATATTAAGCTTGAAGTGGATGAAGAGGCCAAAGCCTGGTTAGCTCAGAAAGGCTACGACCCAGTATATGGAGCTCGCCCCCTGCGCCGGGCTATTCAGAAGTACGTAGAAAATCCCATATCGACCAAGATATTGCAGGGAGAGTTTAAGGAAGGGGATACCGTGGTTATTGGTTTAAAGGAGGACAACCTGAGCTTCGCGGCTCGGAAAACTGTCAAGGCAAAAACCAAGTAAGAGATTGTTTGGCAACTTGTCCTCCTCCAGAACCTTTTCCCTTTGCCGCGCTGAGACGTCGGCTTCCTGTCATCCCCTTGGCCTAGTTCAGATAGGGGGGGGGTGACACGCTATATGTTTGTAACGTTGGCAATAACCTCCCATGTCATTACGAGCTCCTTTTTCTTTCGTCATTGCGAGCGAAGCGCGGCAATCTCTGAGCCCCACCGAGATTGCTTCGGCTAGCTTTATCAGCCTCGCAACGACAGAAAGGAAGTGCCGCTCAGGTACTGAACGAAGACACCCCTTTGACGCCTGTGACTAAAGCTGGTAAGCTAACGAATTCAAAGGAGACGTGAAGATGCCTGCTAAAGTAGATATGGATAAGATCGTTTCTCTGTGTAAGCGGAGGGGGCTTATTTTCCCCAGTAGCGAAATATATGGCGGTTTAGCAAGCTGCTGGGATTATGGCCCTATGGGGGTGGAGCTTAAGCGCAATGTTAAAGACGCTTGGTGGAAGGCGATAGTCCATGAGCGGGATGATGTAGTAGGGCTGGATACATCTATCATGATGCACCCCGGGGTCTGGGCTGCTAGCGGCCACATTGATAATTTCACAGACCCCTTGGTGGAGTGCAAGTCCTGCCACTTGAGGTGGCGCGCTGATGCAGTAGAGGGCAAGAAATGCCCCCAATGTGGTGGTGAGTTGACCGAGCCTCGCATGTTCAACCTGATGTTTAAAACTTTTATGGGTCCTGTGGAGGAGGGGGCAAGCGTTGTCTATCTCCGCCCCGAAACTGCCCAGGGTATATTTGTAAACTTTGAAAATGTAGTCACCACTTCCAGGAGGAAGTTGCCTCTGGGCATCGCCCAGATAGGCAAGTCCTTCCGCAATGAAATCACCCCGGGCAACTTCATCTTCAGGACTAGAGAATTTGAGCACATGGAGCTGGAGTACTTCGTTAAGCCGGGGACTGATGAAAGGTGGCTCGATTACTGGGTTAAAGAAAGGTTCGACTGGTATGTCAAGCTGGGTATCAAGAAGGAGAACCTTCGCCTGCGCCAGCACGGCAAAGATGAGCTTGCCCACTATGCCAGGGACTGCTATGACATCGACTATCTCTTTCCTATGGGCTGGTCGGAACTGGAGGGTATCGCCAACAGGGGCAATTTCGACCTCACCCAGCATGCCAAGCATAGCGGCAAAGAGCTCAGTTACCATGATGCTGAGGCTGGTGAAAAGTATATTCCCTATGTTATCGAGCCTTCGGCAGGCGTTGACCGGTCTCTCCTTGCTTTCCTCGTTGATGCCTACGATGAAGAAGAGGTCGGAGGAGAAAAGAGAACAGTCCTACATCTGCATCCTTCTCTGGCTCCTATCAAAGTAGCTGTTTTGCCCTTAAGCAGGAATGAGAAGTTAACTCCCCTGGCTAAAGAGGTTTATAAACAACTATGCCCGAGTTTTGTGACCGATTACGATGATTCTCAAAGCATAGGGCGGAGGTACAGGCGTCAGGACGAAATCGGCACCCCATTCTGCGTTACCATAGATTTTGAGTCTTTAGAGGATAATCAGGTTACCATCCGGGAAAGGGACAGCCTGGCGCAAATTCGGGTGCCCATAGGAGAATTAAAGAAGGTCATAGAAGCCAAACTCAAAGGGGAAGCTTTCGATGCTTCATCACTATGGGCCACAAGGCAGAAGTGAGAATTCTGCACTTTGCTGTGCCTCGTCATACAGTATATGCCTATAGAATAAGTATGGAAAATAGGTATAAAAATAGATGCTCTGGGTGATAAGAGGTAATGAAATCATACGAAATCGCTGGTTTGCTCACCGCTATTGTCGCGATTGTGATCTCAGTTGTGTCACTAATCCTTGCACGTAAGGTCCAAGCAAAACAGATTGGATTGCAAGAAAAACAGCTTGAATATGAGGCAATCATTGCTGCGCACGCAAAGGAGCAACTTAAGCTCTTGGAAAAAGAGGAGCAGACGCAAGGACAAGCTCATGTGACAGCGGAATTGGTTAAAGTCGGTAGAACTGATTACCGTTTTGTAATTAGGAACCTAGGTGTCGCCGTAGCTTCTGACGTAACCTTCGAAATAGACCCGACCAGTCCTGACAATCCACTCGTGGCAAACGAATGTGCAAGAAAGGTCCCGTACCCATTGCTGCAACCGGGCCAATCATTCACTTTAATTGCTGCCCCGTCTATGAACAGTGCTATGTCATACAATACGCAGCTCAAATGGAAGAACCCAGACAGCTCGCCGGGGGCCAATAATGTACATCTATCAGTGTGATTCGCAGAACCAAGCACTGGAGTGGGTGTAATTAAAGGTACACCATACATATCTCTTGATGTAGATGGGGAGGCGACATAATCTTTGGAACTAAGCATGGTGTCCCCCTAAATAAGCTACTGAAACGCCCGCGCGTTGTGCAAGGAGGATGAAGAATGACCGTGGAAAAGGTCAACCTTTCGGACAAGTTCGGAAAGTTGCCAGCGGGTGACTATGCAGTGCGTTTGGTCGCTAAGATGAACAACTACGACTTCAAAATCGTAAAATTCAAAGGCGACTTCATTTGGCACAGCCATCCCGAAACAGACGAAACATTCATTATCATGGAGGGCACACTTGTTATGAACTTCCGTGATCGCAAGGTGGAAGTACGCGCTGGGGAAATGATTGTTATCCCGAAGGGAGTCGAGCATAAGCCTTCTTCCAAGAATGGATACAAGGCCATCCTTATTGAACCAGAGGGTGTGTCCAATACTGGTGACGTTCGAAGTGAGATTACAATTGAGAAGTTTGAATGGGTATAAGGTCAGCAATTACATACAAGGGGATACCACATGTATCTCTTGATGTAGATGAGGAGGCGACATAATCTTTGGAACTAAATATGGTATCCCCGAAATTCACTAAACTATGCTAATATACCAAATAGGGATTTTGTGAGGCAGAAAATGGAAACTAAATTAAACATGATTTACTGGAGAGGTGAGAAATTCTGGGTAGGGAAGTTGCTTGAACACCCTGAGATAATGACACAGGGGAAGACATTAAAAGAACTTGAAGAAAATATGAAGGATGCCTATGCACTGATGACGATGGAAGACGTACCAGATGAGCATCTGGTTAAAGAGCTTAAGTTATCAGTATGAGGAGGAAAGACCTCATCAAAAGGCTATCTGACGCAGGGTGTGTTCTTGTGAGACATGGGCCTCGTCACGATCTATACAAAAATCCTGCCACGGGTAAAAACAGCCCGTTCCAAGGCATAACGAAATAGATGAACATCTCGCTTGGCACATCTTGAAGGAATTGACATAACAATTCATTCCAGCGGACGTCTTACAGGCGCTGATTTCAGCCGTTGAGAACTGCGAAGATACAATAGGGTGCAATAAAGGGGACACCATATATATCTCTTGATGTAGATGAAGAGGCGACATAGTCTTTGGAATTAAGTATGGTGTTCCCTGAAATCAAGAGCATATTTCTTTCGGTCATCGCAGGCTCGTGATGCCCGTTGTTATGAGTAGAAAAGGAGAGAGGAAAAAAAGTGAACCAAATTAACATTCAATATCACAAAACTGAGATTGGGGAATTAATACTGGGGTCCTTTCGTGGCAAACTCTGCTTGCTTGGTTTCAGAAGCGGAGAGATAACAAGAACCGTTGATGATAGAATCAAGAAGGCGTTGAATGCCGGGTTTGTCGAACACGATGATGAAATTCTGGAGAGAACGAGAACGCAACTTGATCAATATCTTAAGGGACGTAGGAGAGAGTTTGACACTCCTGTGTTAATGGTGGGGACTGACTTCCAAAAAAGCGTGTGGAATGCGCTCATGAAGGTGACATACGGAGCTACGTCAACATATCTGCAGGTAGCGAAAGATGTAGGCAATGAAAGAGCTGTTCGAGCTGTGGGCAACGCCAACGCGGCAAACCCTATCAGCATAATCGTCCCTTGCCATCGAATAATCGGAAGCGATGGAGGGCTTGTGGGATATGGTGGTGGATTGTCGGTTAAGAGACGATTGCTAGAGCTAGAGCGAAGTAATACTAGTGCATGCGAGCGAGCAACGTAGAGATGCCACGGCATCGTGGCAAGTTCTACGCTATAATGCCGCTTAGCGGGTCGAAACACACAGCCAGCGTGATCGAAAGGAGGCTCCTCATGCCATACAAGGCAACGTTAGTGGATCTACCCGACTTCCGTCTGGTCATCAGCCGCGCGGATGCATTTCCGAGCGGAATCGGAGCCGCCTGGGACGAACTTGAGTCCAAACCATCCTCGCTCAAAGGCCGCAAATTCTATGGCGTGGTGCTACGCGAGGGCTCCGAGTCGGTTTACTACGCCGCAATGGTGCCCGTGAGCGATGCGGAAGTCGCTTCGCTGGGTTTCCCGACTATGATGATAAAGGGTGGTAAGTACGCTAGAGCCAGGTTGTTTGAGTGGCCGAATCATAGGGAGAGGATTGGTGAGATATTTGATGCACTCATGCGAGACTTCGAGAAAGATCCGAATGGTCCAGAGATTGAATACTATCGCAGTCAATCCGAGTTGCATTTGCTCATTCCCTTGCCCCAGCCCAAAACTTGAGGGCCATAGGCGTGAGACCTCTTAGTGGCGGAGATGATAAGCTCTGCCGAGACAATATTCTGAAGGATACTAGTATCCAAATAGTAAGGTTGAGGGTGCGCTGACCCGACCCACAGCCTGCGTAGCCCTTAGGCTAACCGGTTGTGGGCCCAGGGGCGTCGTAGTCGGGGAGCAGGTCTTCTGCCCGTCGGATTGCGGGCACGAGGTATCCGATCAGGGCGGCAGCTACTCCGAGGATGCCTGAGAATACGAATAACAACGCCATCCCCGCTCCTGGCCCCGAACCCACGAGCGGCTCAAAAAAACGGGCGACGGCGCCGCCGGAGGCCATGGCAGGCTCGAAGACCACATCTGCCAGGCGTCCACCCAGGATCATGGCAACAGGTGAGCTGATTTGTGCGATGAGGCGCCGTGTGGCGAACACCTTACCTTGAATGTCAGGCTGAACCTTCGCCTGCCAAATAGCTTGGCTCGAACCGTTAACCAGCGGCATGAAGAACATGGCCAGAAATGCACCCAGTGCCCATATACGGATATCCTGTCCCAATCCGATGACAATCTGTCCGAAGATGCTCATGAGAATCAGGCCGAACAGAACGCCATGAATCCGCCTCTTGAACCCGCCCCAGGCCGCAATCAACAGGCCGCCAACGACTCCGCCGATACCATACATCATCTCCGTTGTTCCTAAGATCAGGGTGTTGTTTGCGGTTCTGGCTAGGATCATGGGGGCGAATAGGATCATGGACAAACCGAAGGTCAAGTTGGTGGCGAAGAAAATAAGAAGCAGACCTAGCAAGCTTGGGTTGGAGAAGATGTAACGAAAGCCGAAGAGCGACTCCTGGAAGAGAGTTCCGCGGCTAGCGCGGCCAACCGCCGTCTCTACGGGGTTGGGAATGACCACGAACAACAGCGTGCCGATGGCAAACACGCAGGTGGCGATGTCGATGAACATGATGCCGTTGATTCGCAGGATGGGCAATAAGGCACCCGCCGAGGCAGGAGCGATGATGTTGGATGCTGAGTCTACCATCCCGAGCATAGCATTGGCGCGGGTGTAGTGTTTCTTCTCGATCATCGTTGTAATGGCTGCGGAATATGCCGGGAATTGAAATGACTCGAGAGCGCTGGCAAAAAATCCGAGTGCCCACAGATGCCATATCTGCAACTGGCCTGTTGAATACAGAATCAGCAGCGCCACCGTGGCAAGGCCGGCTCCTAGGTCACTGACGATCATCATGCGTTTGCGACTGACGCGGTCAACGATGGCACCGGCGATCGGACTGAAGATGATAGCGGGCGCGAACGAGAACACAGCGACCAGGGCCAGAGCTGTCGCCTCTCCGGTCTGCTGCCACACCCAGATCGTGAGGGCGAAGCGCGTCATGCCGGACCCGGTCATTGACACCAACTGGCCGAACCACACGATCGAGAATCCGAAGAGGCCGGAGGGCCGACGTTTACCCTGGCTCATTGTAGAAGACACCAGTATACGCTGCGTAGCGGTGTTATGCAATGTGTTGGCACAGCACCTTGGATCCAGTGGGCAGCGGCGCTGATGCTCATCCACTTGGACGACAGCCGGACCTGAAGGCGCAAGGCAGCGGTCATCCTGTTAGCAAAGATGAGAAGCTGTACCGAATGAACGGAATCTAGAAGGGAAAATCCTTGACGCTTTCTACTGCGTCGCTGTACAGTGCACATCTACGGAGCAGGTGTAGAAGACAATCAAGGCGTCCGAACTGAGGAGGAATATGATATGTGTGAGCCACGAGACTACTGGGAGAGACGCTTTGAGGGAATAGACCCACAAAGCTATGATTTTTCCAAGGGCAAGCCTGCTTCTGCCCTTGGCGATTTCTGCGTCAACTACTTGAAGGAGGAGGCTGCTGTACTTGATCTGGGGTGTGGCGGAGGTCGCAATGCTCATTACCTGGCCGAACGTGGCTATAAGGTCTATGGATTGGATATCGCCGCAGCGGCAGTGGATTTCTGCCGGAAACGATTTGCCCGCTTCAATCTTCCTGGTACCTTTAGACAGGGAACGTTTGACGATATTCCATTTCCGGACGGCTTTTTCTCCGCTGTGATTTGTATTGATGCACTTGACCACGTTACCTTGGAAACTGCTAAGACGTCGATTCTGAAGTGCGGGGCGTACTGGCTCCAGGCGGGGTAATCCTGCTGATCTTTGACCCCCGGGAGAGAGACGAAGATATCCCTGACGAGGCCGAGGTCCTGGCAGATGGGACACTGGAGTTCGTTCGAGGGGAACAAGCAGGGATGTTATTTCGCCGATATCAGGACACGGAGATTAAATCGCTGCTTGGAGAGCCTAACATTATTTCATTCGATCATACTGGAGGTGGAACGAGGGTAGTTGCTTGCCACTAATCGAGACATCTGCAAACAGATGCGTACAAGCCCAGCCGGTGCAAATGATAAGGGGTTCATCGCCTAACAAGCGCTTGCACCTGACACCGTCACGTGTCTCTTCTCGTTACGTTTCTGGCCTGTGAGGTGTTGTGGTGGGCAAGCGTTCTTAGTTATAATCGTGCGCAGGTAAACCGCTACCCGCTAGGTCCATATATTTTAGGAGGCAGAAATGATAACCAATGAAACAATCGAAACACTAATGAACAGGAAATCCGTAAGAAAATACACCGACCGCAAACTGAGCAGGGACGAGCTAGAGACGATCGTCCGAGCGGGCCAGCGGGCCCCTTTTGCTTCGCAGCTTTATAGTGTTTTGTTTAGCACAAAGGGATCGATAGCATTCAATGCTCCTATTTGGTTTGTTATTTGTGTCGATGCGTATAAGCTGGAAAGATTCATGAAATTACCCGGCTGGAAAATCGTCACGAATGATTTGACTCTATTATTGCTGGGAATGCAGGATGCTGCATATATGGCAGAGAACATGGTCATAGCAGCCGAGAGCCTTGGCATTGGGTCATGCTTTTTGGGAGAAGGGAGCATAAATGCATCAAGAATAGAGACGTTGAGTAAGAGGTTTGAACTGCCAAAGGGGGTTTTTCCCATGGTTGAATTGGTTATGGGCTATCCAGATGAAGATTTCCCTACCCGCCCGAGATATCCACTTGCCTTTACTCTGTTTGAGGAAAAATACCCTGAATTGAGTGATGAAGAGGTAGAAAAGGCAATGAAGGTAATGGACGATGGGTACTTGGAGCAAGAATACTATAAGAGACAACGCGCAAAGATAAGGCTAGAAGATGGAAGAGAAGATAGTTATACTTTTAAGAATTACAGCTGGACTGAACACATATCCAGAAAGTGGGGGCAATGGGCAAAATCCCCCAAGGAATTGCTAGATACACTGAACAAACGTGGTTTTTCTCTTTTCAAGGATAAGGAGTAAACCCGGGACCTGAAAGGAGATGTTCGGCCGGTGCCATCTTAGTGAGCCGGGCAATGCGGACGGCAGCTGGTTGGAGTCGGCCTGGGAGTATATGCACTTCCATTCGCTGCTCGTTGCATCAAACGTGGGCAGGTTCGGGATTTGGGAGAGCAACGGCGATATCGTAGCCGTCTGTTTTGCATTCACCGTCGTATCACTACCATACGCCTAGCAACAATTCTGCCAAGGAATATCCTGAGAGAAGCGCACGGTGAGTGTGTGGGCTGGAGTGAGGGCTACCAATCGCTCCATGCGGGTGCAATTAAGGGTACGCCGTACATAGCTCTTGATGTAGTTGAGGCGGTCATATAATGGTGGGAATTAAGTATGGTGTCCCCTGAATCACCCTATGGGCCAATAAGGAGAAGCGAAGGTTTTCTGGCATCGGCCCATTCGGGTCTTACTCGATGAATTTGAACTCGTTGACATCCACCAGACCCAAATCGGTCAGCCTGAGTTCGGGAATCACGGGCAGGGCTAGGAAGGAAAGGATGGCAAATGGAGATGGGGGCAAATTGCCCAGGCTGGCAGCAGCCCTCTCCACATGTTCATGCTGGAACACGACTGTCTCTAGCGGCTCAGGGGAAAGCAGGCCAGCGATGGGCAAGGGTAAAGAAGCGAGAATTTCCAGGTTGGCGCAAATAACCAGCCCGCCTTGCAGCCTATTAATTTCCTCAATTGCCTTGAGGATGTCGAGGTCATCGGTACCTACTGCTATTATGTTATGAGAGTCGTGAGCCACTGACGAGGCTAACGCTCCCTTCTTCAAGCCGAATCCCTTGACCAGTCCGACCCCGACATTGCCGCTAGCTTTGTGTCTTTCCACCACCACCAGCTTTAGAATGTCTCTCTCCACATCGGGCATGACTGCCCCATTCACAACTTTTATCTTTTCCACCACCTTCCTGGTAACTATTTGTCCAGGGACGATTTCGATAACCGGGTAACTTTCCTCAGGGATTGCGCCCTCACCTGGCCTCTCCCTTCGAGAGAGAGGAATTTTCAGCGATTTCCCCGTAGGAGACTTAATGCGTACAGTGTCTTTTAGCTCCATAGTAATAGGGTGTGAGGGGAAGAAGGGCTTGCCTTGCTTTGCCACCAGTTTTCCCTGATAGAACACCATGTCTATCTCTAATTTAGGCAGGTCAGTGATGGTTATGAGGTTGGCCATATATCCCGGGCCGATGGCTCCCCTGTCATGTAGCCTGAAATACTCAGCAGCGTTAATCGTTGCCATTTGAATTGCCCGAACCGGCTCTAGCCCTCTATCAATGGCCTTTCGGACCACAGCATCAACATCGCCTTCCCGGAGTAAGTCAGAGCAACTACGGTCATCCACCACAAAGAAGCATCTTTTATAAGTATTATCGGTAACCAAAGGCAGAAGGGTGTCCAAATTCTTCTCAGAGGAGCCTTCTCGGATCATGAGGTACATGCCCCGGCGCAACTTTTCCCTTCCCTCCTCCGTGGTAGTGGATTCATGGTCGGAAAGGATGCCAGCGGACAGGTAAGCATTAAGTTCTTTGCCACTGAGTCCCGGAGCATGCCCATCAATAACCTTGCCCTGAGAGGCGCTGAGCTTTTGCAGAACCTCTTCATCACCACTGACTACGCCGGGGAAGTTCATCATTTCTCCCAGGCCGATTATCTTAGGGTGGGCTAGAATTTTCCTTACTTCCTTAGAGCTGATTTTGGCGCCTGATGTCTCCAGGTTGGTTGCCGGCACGCATGACGGAGCCATGAATAACATATCCAGTGGGAGTTTTTGTGCCCAATCGGTGACGAATTTTATGCCCTTGAATCCACAAACATTGGCGATTTCATGTAAGTCAGTAACCACAGCTAGGGTGCCTCTGGGAACTACGGCTTGGGCATATCTTGCCGGGTGAAGCATGGAGCTTTCTATATGAGTGTGTCCGTTAATCAACCCGGGAGCTAAGAAACGGCCTTGTAAATCGATAATTTCCTTGGCATCGCCATAATCCCCTACGCCGGCAATCCTATCGCCATAGATAGCCACGTTGGCTTGCTCTATTTCTCCAACAAAAGTATTTACTATACGGCAATTTTTCAGGAGCAAATCGGCCGGTGTTTCCCCTCTGGCTACATAAATAAGCTTCTTCAAATTCATCTCCTAATCCTCCAGGGTATAAATATCGGGCAAATTGCGGAACCTTTCATCAAAGTCCAGTCCATATCCCACGATGAATTTATTGGGTACAGTGAAGCCAAGATAGTCAATGGGTACGGGAACCCTGCGCCGAGATGGCTTGTCTGTTAAAGCACAGAGCATCAGCGAAGCGGGCCTCCTTTTCTTCAAGTAATCGAGTAAAAAAGAGATGGTAATTCCAGTATCCACGATGTCCTCAATCACCAGAACGTCTCGGCCTTTTACAGGCGTCCTGACCCCTTGAATTACTCTCACTTTGCCCGAGCTCTCCCTGGCAGCGCCGTAGCTGGAGAGTCTGACAAAATCAAGCTCCAGGGGCAAAGCGAGCTGGCGGATAAGGTCGGCCATAAACACAAAGGAGCCTTTCAGGACGCCAATGAGCAAAGGCTGCTTACCTTGATAATCCCTCTTGATTTCACAAGCCAGCCTATCTATCGCTTTAGCTATATCGTTGTGGCTGATAAGAATGTTGAGTTGCGTCTGAAAGACCATTACATCATTACCCAACCAACTACTATGATAGCATAATTGCATCTGGTTACGGATGCTGGATTTTTCGCGTGCCCTGTTGTATAATTAGAGCAAGACTATGATGCGGTCCAGCCTTATCGGGAAGATCGAAAAAGCCAAAAGGTATGCTCAAGAACCGGGTCGTGTCACCTTCTCAGGTTTAACCGTTGTTTTCCATGGAGAGAACGATGACCATAAGCTGAGCTACGCCCATGGGAAATGGCATTGTACCTGCCATTTCTTTTCCCAATGGGAGATATGTAGCCATGTCATGGCACTCCAGCAAATTCTGGGCAAGATGTTACCCAAAGAAGCCATGGTCTCCCCTATGGAAACTCAGCCCCCTGAGAAATAAGCTAACGCTTCTGCCACGACAAAGAGAGAGCCGGTTACACAGATAATATCTGTCCTGGCTGCTAGAGATAAAGCTTGGGATATAGCTTCGGTTACAGTTTCTTTCGTTTCGGGTTCAATGCCTCGT